>Ga0156435_106_pt2 | contig 12414 bp, 8 predicted proteins | sample RifOxyA2_FD_108078 | JGI IMG/M metagenome (GOLD analysis project Ga0156435, IMG submission 108078) | Candidatus Peregrinibacteria bacterium RIFOXYA2_FULL_41_18 | reverse complement strand
TGCGATTACTTCACATGAGACTGCCGGACAGAAGGTGCTTGGTATTCCCGACAGAAAAATGGAAATGGAAGCAGGTGGCGCTGATGATCCGATGTATACAGAGGCGCTTGAATGTATTAAGCGCAATAGGAAGGCTTCAGCTTCCGCACTGCAGAGGTATTTGCGCGTTGGTTATGCGCGTGCATCTCGTCTTATCGACCTGCTTGAAGAGCATCGAGTAATAGGACCGGCTAATGGGGCGAAGCCGAGGGAGATATTTGTGGAGAAGGAGTAGGGGAGGTAGAAGAAGTTGGAGAAGTGACATAGTTAAGATTGAAACATATGTCAAAAAAAATTCTTGTTGGTGTGCTTGTCGCGATGTTGTTTTTTAGTTCTTGCGAACGTGAGTCGGTTGATGAAGCTTGGATAATCGATACGCATTTTCATTTGGATGGAGATGGTCTTCAGAATAATTTTGATGATGCTGCGGAATACGCAGTCAGTCTTTTTGAAGAATTCAATATTAAGTCGGTTCTTCTTATGCCGCCTCCTCAAACGGAAGGTCAGAAAATGAGTTATGATTATGATGAGCTGTTGCCGATTGTTGAGGCTTATCCGGAGTATTTCAAGCTTGTTGCCGGTGGGGGGAGTTTAAGCAGACTTATAAATGAGGCTTATAACGATGGTGAAGTTACTGACGATATGCGTGATGAGTTTGAAGAAACTGCTCAAGAGATTGTGGATGCTGGCGCTGTCGCTTTTGGAGAGATGGCTTCGTTGCATCTTTCCTTCAGAGATACGCATCCTTTTGAGTACGCGCCTCCGAATCATGAACTGTTTTTGTTGCTGGCAGATATATCGGCTGAAAACGATATGCCGATTGATTGGCACATGGAAGCTGTTTCAGAAGATCAGTCGCCAAGAAGTTTTTTTAATGAGATAAGTTCAAACAATCCTGACGTTCTATATGCGAATATTGCCGAGTTCGAAGAGCTTCTTGATTATAATCTCGACGCGAAAATCGTATGGCAACATATTGGTTGGGATAATACCGGTGATATGACGAGTGATCTTATAAGGCGACTTTTGGCGGATCACAGTAACTTGTATTTGAGTTTGCGAGTCGAAGATCCTGAATATAGTAAGTCAGTTGTTGAAAATCGACTTGTCGATGATGATGGTTTCATTCGGGACGAATGGTTGCAGCTTATTTCTGATTATCCGGATAGATTCATGATTGGTACGGATGAATTTGTTTATAACCCAAGTACGGGAGTAGATAAGATTGGTCCGCCATCTTTTCAGCTTACTGTAGAGTTTTTGGATCAACTGCCTGAAGATTTGGCATATCAAGTGGGTTATGCCAATGCGGCGAGAGTTTATGGATTGGAGTAGGAGGCAAAGGATTTAACGATCTTGTTTGCGCTGTTTATTGCGAATACTTAATTTTTGTTCTTTTTCGCTTCGCCGTGTTTGACGCACTGTTCTAAATGGCTTATCTTGCTGTTCTTTTGTTATTCATTGATTCTTATGGAAGGTTCTTTTGGGAAAAATTTAGCAGTCCTTGTGTGTGTAGCCGGTATTGAGGGTGGATGTGTTAACGGTGTTGAGAATGATTTGCATAATTCTTATCAAAACCCTTCTGCCGGTCATTCTTCTGGGTATTTTTTTGATAATCTTGTTGATGCTTGTACTTCTTTGAATGAATCTGATTGTCCCGTTTATTCTGGTACGGATAAATCTGATAGTTCTTGTGTTTCGCGGCTTGTTCCTATTTATGATAGTTATATTCGGAGGATAGTTGATTCCGCGGTTTTGCAGACAGGTGATGATTCTGTGACTTTTGATGATATTAGAAATGGCGATGTTCCATCAAATGCACTTATTCATCGTCAAATTTCTTATGGTACCGATGGCGATTTAGAATCCATACATGATATGGGAAGTGTTTATGTTACTTTTGATGTCGAGGATGAAGTTGTCGGGTCAAATGGTTTTTGGTGTCAATTTGAACGGGTTCAGTTTGTTGGTGATGATTCTTTTATCCCTAATATTGTTTCTACCGGTTATTATTATGACTATTCCGGATATCCGGACATAAAAAATCCCGAGGATCATATCGTTTTGGTTCATATTGGGGGTGTTTTCTATGATGATATTGATCCTACCACTGTTCATATACCTTCTGTTGATGGATCATATAGTCAGAACTTGGGATATGATACATCGGATACTGTTGGCGTTATCGGTTCAGTTACTTCTCGCATATCCGGTATTGTCGAAACGTTTTTGCCAATAACCGATCTGCCGAGATCCGGTGATGAGACTATGGTTTCTTTCGGTGAATGAGTCGCATCCGCGAAACAACTTATAATAAAGGCTGATAGAACCGCTTCGCTTTCTATCAGCTGCAATAGGGATTTGCTCGATTTTTTTCGAAACAAGAAACTTATTTCTTGAAAATCGTACTTCGCTCTCGTCCCGCATTCCGGGACTACCGCTTCGTATCGCAAATCTCGCTACTAATTAGGAGATTGCTTGCGCAATCAACTGATAATATAGGCCGTCCGGTCGCCTACGGCTTCCTACCGGTTGCAATAGGGATTCTCTCAATCTTCTACGAAATAACTCGTATTGTTTACTTCGTAAAAATACTTCTTATTTCTTGAAGATTGTCGTTCGCTTCGAGAAAGTCTCGCGGAGCTCGGCTTCTCTACGCTACCGAACGAGAATCTCGCTACTTCCCACAACATTTCTTGAACTTCTTTCCGCTTCCGCATGGGCAAGGTTCGTTGCGGCCGACTTTTGGCATGGCGGTTGCAGGTGCGGATGTTCCAGAATCAAACGTGCTTCTTGTAACGGTTCCGCTTGAATTTGCTCGGTTCGGTCCGAGGACGGAGTCGATTTGGGCTTCGTTTGTTCGGAGGTGGGCAGGTTCTTTTATGCTTACAGGTTGAGGCTGTTCTTTTACTTTTAACTTGAAGAGTGTATTGACGGTTGAACGCTGGATTTCCGTTTGCATATCTTGGAAAAGCTTGTAGCTTTCGCCTTTGTATTCGACTAGCGGATCGCGTTGGCCGTAGCTTCTTAATGCGACATTCTCGCGCAAGTGTGACATTTCATCAATGTGCTGCATCCATAGAGAGTCCATGATGCGGAAGTAGATGTCACGTTCGACCTTGCGAAGGATTTTCGAGCCGCCTTCAGATTCTTTGTAGTCGGGAATTGTTTTTTCTTTTTCGAGATATTCGAGAGTGAGATATTTTTTTAGAACTTCAATCATTTTCTCTTCGTATTCGATTCCTTCGAGTTCCTGCATGCTTAACGGATTTGAAGGGTCTGAGTGTAGGGCGTGCATCGTTTCATGGATTTCTTTGTAGTCGAATTTCTGTGACCCTTTTGCGTTTACGTGAGTGAGTACGATGTTTTCGACCTCTTTTTCGATAAGGATCAAAATGTCGTTCTTGATGTTTTCTGATTCGAGGACTTGTCGGCGACGACCATACATTATTTCGCGATGGCGGTTTATTACGTCATCATATTCGACCAAGTGTTTTCTGATGTCGAAATGGCGTCCTTCAACAGCTTTTTGTGCGTTTTCTATGGATTTCGAAATTCGTCGGTTTTCTATGACCATATCGTCTGGAACGCGTAGAAATTCCATCATTTTCTTGATGGAATCCGCTCCGAACAGACGCATCAAATCATCTTCCATTGAAACGTAGAATTGGGTTTCGCCTTGGTCCCCTTGGCGTCCTGCGCGTCCTCTAAGCTGATTGTCGATACGTCGCGATTCGTGGCGTTCCGTACCCATGATATACAACCCTCCGAGATCCGTTACTCCTTCGCCGAGTTTGATATCGGTTCCGCGGCCGGCCATGTTGGTTGCGATTGTGACTGCGCCTTTTTGTCCGGCTTTCGCTACTATTTCAGCTTCTTTTTCGTGTTGTTTTGCGTTTAAGACTTCGTGTTTGATCCCTTGAGATTTGAGAAGGCCCGATAGAAGTTCGGATTTTTCTATTGAAACCGTTCCGATCAAAACCGGTTGGCCTTTTTCATGAAGCTCTTTTGTTTTTGCGGCGATAGCCATGTATTTACCTCTTTGATTCTTGTAAATCGCATCTGGTCGATCGAGTCTCTTAACAGGTTTATTCGTTGGAATTGAAATTGTGTCGAGATTGTAAATCGATCCGAACTCTTCGGCTTCGGTCATGGCTGTACCCGTCATGCCGGCGAGACGTCCATACATTCTGAAATAATTCTGGAATGTGATCGTTGCCATTGTCTTGCTTTCTCTCTTAACTTCGACGCCTTCTTTTGCCTCGATTGCCTGATGAAGTCCTGCCGAATAACGGCGTCCCGGCATAAGCCTTCCCGTGAATGAGTCGACTATGATCACTTCGCCGTCTTTTACCATATAATCAACATCTTTCTTGTAAACCGTGTGAGCTTTGAGAGCTTGTTCAATGTGATTTACTTCTTGAAATCCTCCTTCGGCATAAATATTTTCCATTCCGAGAAGGTCTTCCATTTTTTTAATACCTTCTTCAGTTAGGATGGCTGTTTTTATTTTTTCATCTATATTGAAATCTTTGTTCTCTTGAAGTTGTGGAATCAATTGCGCGTATTTCATATACTTGCTTGTTGATTCTTCAGCCGGTGCTGAAATAATCAGAGGAGTTCGTGCTTCATCGATAAGAATCGAGTCGACCTCGTCCACGATTGCGTAATTGAGTTTGCGCTGTACGCATTGATTGAGGGATCTGACCATGTTGTCGCGGAGGTAGTCGAAGCCGAATTCGTTGTTTGTTCCGTAAGTTATGTCGCAATTGTAAGCGGCTTGTTTGTCTGCATGGCTCTGTGCGTGTTCTATTACTCCGACGGTTAATCCGAGGAATCTGTAGAGTCCGCCCATCCATTCCGCGTCTCTGCTTGCCAAGTAGCTGTTTACTGTTACGAGGTGGGTTCCTTTTCCGGTTAATGCGTTGAGGTAAAGAGGCATTGTGCAGACGAGGGTTTTTCCTTCACCTGTTTTCATTTCGGCGATTTTTCCGTGATGAAGAACAAGTCCTCCTATTATTTGTACATTGTATGGAACCATGTCCCAAGTGATTTCGCGTCCGCGGACTTCCCATTTTTTGCCGACTAGACGGCGACATGCGTTTTTCACAAGTGCAAAAGCTTCCGGCAAAATATCATCGAGAGATTCTCCTTCGGCTATGCGTTTTTTGAATTCTTCTGTTTTGCGCGGGATGTCTTCGTCTTTTAAGTCATGCTGATATTGTTCTTCGAGCTTGTTTATATATTCAACAACCGGTTCGAGTTTGCGAATTTCTTTCAGGTTATAGTCGCCGAGAATCTTATTGAGGATTTTTGTTATCATGAAGAAGTGAAGAATAAATTTTAAACGAGAGGATTTTAGCACAAGGGTCTCTTTTATGATATATTTTTGCCGGTATGATTATACGTTCAGTCAAAACCCGTTCCGATTTGCAGGCGCTTTTCGCTGGGTTGGGTAGTGATCCCGCCGGTGCCGCGATTATGTCCAAGAAAGCTTTTTTGCGCATTATCGATATTGGGGAGATTGATACGAGAGGTGCGAATGTTTTTAAGCAGGAGGCTCTTGCGTGTGGGGCTGATTTGGCGCTTCCGAGGGATGCGGCTGGGTTTAAGGTGCCGCGTGTTAGAGGGATTCTGATGGCTACGGATAAACAAATTGGAATTATTGTGAATAAACTTAAGTGTCAGCCTTTCGGGCTTAAGAAAATTGCTTCTGAATTGGCGGCAGTGTTGGAGGATTTTAATAAGGGAAATTTTATTTTAAAATCTTCCCATGGTCGCAAATTGAGTTTGGATAAACCTGTTGTAATGGGTGTGCTGAATGTGACGCCTGATAGTTTTTCGGATGGTGGGAAATTTAATTCTATTGCATCTGCCGTTAGAAAAGTTGGTGAAATGGTTGAGCAAGGAGCCTTGATTATAGATGTGGGTGGTGAGTCGAGTGGGCCTGATTCGAAGTCTGTGAGTCTTAAGGAGGAGATTAAGAGAGTTGTGCCGGTTGTTGAGGCTGTGCGCAAGAAATTTCCTGATATTTTTATTTCGATTGATACTTATAAGTCCGGTGTTGCAGTTGCGGCTTATAAGGTAGGAGCGGACATGGTTAATGATGTGACTGCCGGCAGGGGAGACTCCAAGATGTTTTCGGTTGTTGCCAAATTGAAGATGCCGATTTGCTTGATGTATTCGAAGGATAAAAATGCGAGAACTACTCGGGATAAAATTGAGTACGCAGATGTCATTGAGACGATTGATAAGTTCCTTAGTGAAAGGGTTGTGAAGGCGCGTGAAGCCGGTATTGAACAGATTGTTGTAGATCCCGGGATGGGGGCTTTTGTGAGTATGGAATCGAAATATAGTTTTGAGATTTTGCGTCGGTTATCTGAATTGCGATCGTTGGGTTTGCCAATTTTGATAGGGGCTTCTCGCAAGAGTTTTCTTGGAGGGAAAATCGAAGATAGGCTTGTTCCTTCGCTTGTGTGTGCCGTTATTGCCGTGATGAATGGGGCAAAAATTATTCGTGCGCATGATGTGGCGGAGACGTGGAGAGTATTAAGTATTAGGTGAGAGATTAGGTCGTTTCTTTTTCTCGGGGGTTTGACGTGCGTGCTTTTATGTGCTATTATTTTATGAAAACATTTTTTAATCAAAACAAAAATATGGGAAAAGAAAAGTTGGTTTACAAACTTGCAGTTACGGCTGTCTTCTTGGCCGGATTCTTAATCGGTGGTGCTTATATCAGGTATATCGATACTGTTGCCGATTATAATGCCGACATGATTCAAGATGCCATAACTCGTTTCGAATTGGTTCAGGAGAAATATAACAAGTTGAATGTTTCAGGTACGTCTAGCGATATTATGATTCAGCCGGTTACTACGAATGACATTATGATTCAACCTGTTACAACGTCTGTTGATTCCAGCGATATCATGATTCAGCCGTAAGACTGGTCATTTTTCCGTCCAGAGCTTCAAGACATGCTTTGTAAGCGTGAATTGCAAGAATGTCCTGATAGATTTCGAGATTTTTTTTGATTTTCTTGATATATGCGGTGATTGCCGTAAGTTGTGCACCGAGCTGTATGTCTGATGGATTATTTACGATTATTTCAAGTTGATTGACGGCCGCTTCGTATGCTGTTAGGACGATTGCCGTGAATTCTCTTTTCAATGGCTGAAGATCTTCGCGATTTTGGTAAGTTATGCTTTCTTCATATAAATATCTTACAGATTCCAGTTGTCCATAAGCTTCTTGGTCTTGATAATTTGATGCTCGTTGAATCGCCAAATTCATTTCGCAGTTTATTGCATTTGTTACTATTGCCATCAGTCCGTTTTCTTTTCCATCTTTTTTCACTCTTGTGGCCAGATTCGTTGCTCTTTCGTTGTCCTTATCTTGATTACGATTAAAAAGTATTGCTACCGCGTATAACATAGTACGCAGATCTTCATCTGTTTTCTCCGGCGAAGAATCTTCTATCGATTCAACGCAGTGATCCAATTCTCCATTTGGTGTTTCGTTTGGTCTCCTAAGAAATCCATATAGAAATCCTTGAAGTTGAAGTGTGAGCTTGTTTTTTTCTTCAGACTCTTTCGCTTCTTTTAGCGTTTTAATCCCTTCTTCTGCAAGACGTATTGCGTCTTCGCGTTTTTCAGCTTTTCCGGAAGCTACCAAGTATAATTCCGATTTGCGTAATAAAATTGTGTTTTTATCTGTTCCGAGTGCTTCCATCTCTCTTAGTGAGGCGTCCATATTTTCCGGATTCTTTTTTCTTGATGCGGCTTTGAACTTGAGATCTGTTAGTTCTCTTTTTGTTTCGACATCGACATTGCCTTGTAGTAATTTCTCAGCTTTTTGTATTGTTTCATCGGAATCCGTTCCAAGTGTTATTTGCGAGCGTATTAAATTTAAATATATCGGAAGGATGTTTCTCATTTGTTCCGTTTCACTTGGTTCTCCCGTCAGTTCCAAAAACTGTCGGCAAGCATCGTTACATGCAAGTATTTTGTTTTGAGATAGACAAGTTCTTGCATAATCTGCTGTCGCTTGAGCTACATCTGGTGATAGTACAATTCCCATTTTTCCGCATATATCGAGATATCTTGTTATTGGGAACGATTCTTCTTCAACTCCAAGATATTTACGCATATTCAATTCGATTTCTTCCGCTTCGGATTTTTGATGCTGTAGCGTTCTAGGTCTTTGTACTCTTGCCAAAAACGGGTTTATGAATCTTATACCTTTACCTGTCGCCAAAATGCCGAGTTGAACGAGTTTTGTTTTTTGAGATCTCCAATCTGCAGGTCCTATGATATCTATGATCTCTTCTTGTTTGCATTCTCCAAGAAGTGCGGCTGTTTTCAGTGTTGGTATGGCTTCATGTGCGGATGTCTCCACTTGATCTAACTGATGAGTTGCCAAGTCTTCCAAAAATGTACTTGTAGATTCGCTTGTTCTTCTATTTATGTCCAGTTTTGAATTGTCGAATTCCCATTCGCCTTCTTTTATTACACCTCTTCTTATCAAATCTTCTATTTCAAGTTGTACCGCTAGCAAACTGTATGTTCCGTGTGACATAGGCAGTCTGGATCGTAAATATCTCCCTAGCTTTCTGACAAAACGTCCTCTTTCTATTGTTGTATCGGTGTTTTCCGGCAGGTGCAGTCGTTGTAATGCAACTTTCCCTGTTGCTACTGCGATTGATATACCATGTAAATCATATCTCGTTCCGTTCTTCCCATCAGTTGTTATGAGTTTTGTTTTTGAAGCTACCAAAATTTCCTGAGAAGTCGGATCTGATGAGTCTACATTTTCACATGTTATACAGAGATTCTCGGTTTTTGATAATAATGTTGTAAGTTCTCTTGTTGCGGTTTCTTTTGAATTCAATATTGATGTTTTTGTTGATCCGTTAATCAGCTCTTCATATAAGTTTCTCCAAAGTGTTTGTTCCGACTCTTCTATGTCTGTTTTTTCCATCCATGATTCGAAATCTTCTATTTCGGGGAATATGGTTTTGATGATTTTCCTAATGCATCCGTACGTTGTGTGTTTTTCATGATGTTGTCCCATTCTTACTACGGCAAATCCATGTTCCGTTTCAAGAATTCTTGCTGATTCCTCCAGTATTTCCGCCTGTCCCATTCCCGGATCTCCGACTATGTTTATGTGATTTTTTCCGTCTGTCAGATGTGCAACTATTTCTTTTGCGTTTAAAGCCCTTACGTATCCTTTTTCTTCAGTTGGAAACTCTATATTGTCACATACTGTTACGGTTTTTTCTCCTATATGTTTTAGTGTGATGCTTCTTGTTTCGAGTACTTCCGGTCTGACGTTGTCTCCAAATTTTTCCGTTATACTTGGTCCGATTCTTATCATCCCCGAAATATCTCCTGCGTTTGCCAACCTGACCGCTTGATTTACGGCATCTGAGATCGCTCCTGCTCTTCCCGTATCCGACATATATATCGATCCGCTTTCTATACCTATCTTGCATTCATCCTCCAGTTTGGTGACTTCGTTCGCGAATCTTGCGGATCTTTCTTCTTGAAATAATGGACTTGAGCCCTGCGCTCCGAATGCCACGATAGCTTCTTTTTTATCCTCCGTGAGATCCAGATAAATCACGGTTCCTCCGTATTTTTGAGCTATTCGTTCGATTTTTTCTTCCCATGCGATTATGTTTTCTCCTGTAGCTTCCGTATTCGATTTGGCGGTTATTGCAACCGCTGTTGCTCTTCTCTCAATGGGATTTTCGTTTCTGATTGCGTATTGAGTTACTGTTGATGCGAGCATTGCCATCTCTGATCTCAATTCTCTTTCCAGCATTTCGGGATCGCTTGCCAGTTCGTTTATTGTTGTTGGATTAAATCCTTTTAATAAATGCATTGCTGAGATTTTTGGTGCCGGAGGTAGTGGTATATCTTCTGTTTCGTCAAAAGTTAATTCCGACTCGGCTTTGAATATGCCGCATGGAATTTCTTCGCCCGATCTCTCTTTAGTTTTCGATCTTTTTTGTTGGGTTGTTGCTTCTGTTGATGCCGGTCCATTAATGATTACTTTTCCACTAGGTGTTATTGTTATGCCAAAATGTCCTTTTGCTATTCCGGTATGAGTGCCGAATCCTTTTCTTTTTGTTCTTTGGGCAAAAGCTTTTGTAAATGCGTCTATTTCCGTATCTGTTGCGTTTTCGCTAATCAATACGACTTCATCTCCGATGGTTTTTATAAATTTTATTTCAGGATATCTTCTTAGTGTATCGAAAAGATCCGGATAAAAATTCGCTTCCAGTGCGGCTGTTGTTTTTTCTGCTCCTTCGGTTCTTGTTCTGCCTGAAAAATTCGCTATATCGATTTTTATGACGGTGCCTTCATAATGTTTTTCTCCCGCAAACCTGTGTGAAGGGTCTTGTGTTTTTCCGGCTTCTTCCAGCAGATATACGATTCCCGGTATACGTTTTATAAATCTGTATTCGAAAAGTGTAAGTAATGGAAGTATTTTGGTTGCGAATGTCGGACTTGCCATTATCGCTTCTCTTTGTCCAGATTCAAGTTGAGGTATATGTAGGGTTAGCAATGCTTCTCCGAGGGAAGTTCCGGAAGTTGTTATCTCTTTTATTCTTGGGGATTTTGATATCTCTGTTTCAGCCTTTCTCAGATTTGTCAGCTGGCTAGGATCGTTTAAATCGTTTAGCCATTGCGGATACGAGATGGGGCAAGCTTGAATACGATTAATAGCTGTGGATGTTTCTGTTTGGTTTTCGGCTAAGCTATTATTTTTTATTCCACCGCTTTCTTGTTGTTGATGCCGGACTGGTTCTATATCTATGCCCATTTGTTTTTTAAAAGGATGTTAGTTTACAATCCTTATTTTTCATTTGTCAACCAACCTATAATGCGTGTATTTTTGTATTATGTTGATTTCACGTGATTTTAAATTTGATGCGGCGCATTATTTGCCTTCGTATAAGGGTAAGTGTGAGAGGTTGCACGGGCATACTTATAAGTTGCGTGTTACCCTTGAAGGAGAGGTGGGTGCGGAAGGTATGATCTGTGATTTTGCTGAAATTAAAAGAGTTGTTTCAGAGAATGTTTTAGATGAGTTGGATCATAATGATTTGAATAAAGTTATTCCAGTGCCGTCAGCTGAGAATATTGCAGTTTGGATATGGGGGAGAATCGATGGTAAATTCGGGATTGCGAAGTTGAAAGAGGTAAGCGTATGGGAGACGGAAAATTGCAGTGTGGCATACGGAGGGAAGTGAGATAGTGAAAAAATCCAAGAATTAATTTATATGCAGAGGTTTGAAATTCTTATAGGTTGTGATCATAGTTGTTGTCCTGATTTTTGGGAGTGCGATCAGCCACAACAGGCTGTTGTAGAAATGGATCGTCAGCCTTTTTCACCTGATATTGATCGCATGAATGATGATGTTAGGTTTAAAATTGCCGTACGTGCTAGATATGGTGTTGCAAGGTGGCTTGGATCATCTGTCGGTATTCCCGTTCAGCCTTATAGTGATGAAGGGAAGGTGATGTTTGGATATGTCGATTTGAACGAGTTGGCAGGGGAGAAGGAATAGACAGCAGATGGTAAGTTGCAGATGACAGAATTATGAAGGGGAGTATGCCTTACGACCTACGACCTCTTCGTGCTAGAATCTTTGTGTAAATAAAAAACAATGTTTATATGACTCATACTTCGAAAGTTCTCATTGAGCTTAAGGATATCTATAAGATTTATGGTTCCGATGGGGCTGAAACGCACGCTTTGAGTGGGGCGACTTTTAAAATACATAAAGGTGAATTCGTGGCGATAATCGGGCATAGCGGATCCGGCAAGTCAACGCTTATGAATATAATCGGTTTTTTGGATACCGTGACTAGGGGCGAGTATTTTTTTGAAGATAAAAACGTTACGTCTTATACGGAAGATGAGTTGGCTTCTATTCGTAACAAAGAGATTGGATTTGTATTCCAGTCTTTCAATCTTCTCCCAAGGACTACGGCTGTAGATAATGTGCGAGTTCCGCTTATTTATGCCGGAGTTCCCGACAAAGAGCAGGTTGATAGATCGATAGAAGCTCTGAAGTCTGTTGGTCTTGAGAATCGTCTTAATCACGTCCCGAATCAGTTATCCGGCGGACAGCAGCAGAGGGTTGCGATTGCGCGCGCTCTTATCAATAATCCGAGTATAATTTTGGCGGATGAGCCTACGGGAAATCTTGATAGCAAGTCCGGAGTTGAGATTATGAAGATTTTTAAAAACTTGAATGACGAGGGGCATACTGTAATTCTCATTACTCATGAAAGAAATGTTGCCGTTCAAGCGAAAAGAATTATTGAAATCGCCGACGGCAAGATAATTTCCGATAAA
>Ga0156435_114_pt1 | contig 47382 bp, 45 predicted proteins | sample RifOxyA2_FD_108078 | JGI IMG/M metagenome (GOLD analysis project Ga0156435, IMG submission 108078) | Candidatus Peregrinibacteria bacterium RIFOXYA2_FULL_41_18 | reverse complement strand
CTTGATACGCACTCACTATATCCACAAGGCCGTCGCCATTCATATCAACAAGTCTGGCTCCGGTATCAAGCCCTTCCGGATAAAAAGGATAACTGTCATCTCCCCAAGAAAAAGCAACAGGCGAATCAAAACCGCTATCTTCAAATTCATACTCCGCATTGTTTAAATAAATATCCTCACCGGCAGCAGTCCAATCCGCATCAACAATATCTCCGGTAAAAAGATCGCTCAATCCATCTCCGTTAAAATCACCTAAGCGATATCCCGCAAGTTCTCTATCGTAACTACCTTCGGGACTACAAAAATTCCAGTAATCACCAATAAACCCATCGCGATAATTGATATACAAACACCCGTCTTGGATGGCATAACCATTTATGAATTTTATCAATTCGGGAAGACCGTCGCCATTCATATCCACAAGATTGCCATCGTCAAAATAATAACTCGAACTGATAAGAGAATAATAAGCCTTGAAATAATCACCACCAAAACTTGCTCCGCCGGATCCCAGTTTGGAATAAACATATCTATAAGAACCTGTCGTATCAAAAAAAGACTGATCCGCGTATCCATCCCCGTTAATATCAATCAAGTTCGAATCCTCACTGAAGCCAGCATAAACTCCACTGTAGCTGTACGCTATTGAATCCGAGGAATAACCGAAACTTGTCTCTGGCAAAACAACATTGTCACCTTCAATACTTGTTCCGCTTTCAACAATAGAATCAAGCATGGAGCGCGTTCCATTGTCACCAACCGTATAACTCAAATCATATTCACGAACCGGACTTCCGCTCAAATAACCGTCTATAACAATATCAATACCGCTCAAAAGATATTCCGTTTTAACCTCAAACCCTTTGTCGTACCACTTCGTCCAATCCGCCCTCTCGTCAGCAACCGAAACTCCATCATAAAACGGCTGAAATCGAACCTCTATCGGTCCATCGTTGAGAGCCGATGCCGTGCCGTATCCAGTATAATAAATAGCTTTCGGATAAATTTGCCCATCCTCTTTGTAGTATTCGTATCTGACATAATTACCATTTACATCACGAATCTCATCAATCATCCAAGAAAAAATCTGTGTCGAATCATCCGCATCATCTTGTCTTGAATCAGCGCTTTGTCCGAAATAATACTGGATTCCATTTTTATCGGTTATCATCCACGAATCATCCGAATTAAATTCGTATTTATAAAAAACTTCCTCAACCTGCATTCCATATTGACCATGTTCATCATCGGTCAAACTGACAGGCAAAAGAACTCCGCCCGCACCGCTCATATTCAAATAAAACTCGTTTGTACTATAAATATCTTCAAACCCATACTCCTTTGTCCTAGTAATTTGTCCACCTGTAAAAAGCGACCATCCGTATCCGGCAATGGAATCCGAACTCGCAGCTTGATTGTTGTAGAATAAATAAATTTCCGGTTGCATGCCGTTACGACCAGCCGGCAAATCAATCGGATATTTATAAGTTGCTGCTCCTGTCGCCAAATTTGTTTCGTAAACACCAAGAGATTTCTGATTTGCCATCGGATCTGCGGCATAATCCAAAAGCGGAGTGAAAGTATCGGCGGAAGATCTTGCAAGAGCCTCTTCAGACACTTCCGACAGATCCAACTCATCACCATTTTTCAGCTCGGGATCAAGTTCGGACTGGTCAATATCAACACTTTCCTCGGAAACGACCTCTGCCTCTGCCAACATGCTAGGCGTAAAAAACAAATTAATCGCGAACGTAAAAATCACGAGGGTGGTAATTTTTTTCATTGTTGTTTGAATTATGAAATTTTCCCTCCCTGTATAACACTCAGACATTACAAAAATGTTGCAAATCGCTGGGAAAGCGAAGCAATTCCGAACGCCTCTCCTATAGGCCTACTTCCTACCGTACACATCCTTTCTATTCGCAACCCTAAGCACAACCAAAACAACTACAACACCTTTATCAACTCTAAATACAACCCTGTAATCACCAACTCTAAACCTGTAAGTATTGACTTCAAAACCCTTTAACTTCTTGGCCTTGGACAGTGGATCTTTTAATGACGCAAAATATTTCATTTTCAAAATTATACGGCTCGCAATTACGGAAGGAAGCCGTCGCAAATCATCAAAAGCATTCTGCGTATATTCCAATCTATAATCCATACTCCTTTTTCATTTCTTCATGGGTAAAAGTCTTCCCACCATTCAAGTAATCTTGCCAGCTGTCCTCCACCGTCTCCTTAAAACTCTTTTCCTTTACAGGTCTTAGCGTAACCGCATCGGCATCAACAAAAACTTGAAAATAACAGGTACCAACCTTATCGCGCCACGCTTTAGGCAGAGTAACCTGTCCTCTTTCGGTACATTTAACAATTTTCATAACATCGAGAAATAAGAATTTCATACTTTCTTATTTTAAGTATATCAAAATCAACCCCTTTATACAACATCGACATTACAAAAACATTGCAAATCGCAACCATCCCCTCTTCTCTGCTGTCTGCCTCACTCAACCATTAAGGCTTTAATTTTTGCTTCGAGTGATTCCGCAGCGATACTGATTTTTTCGAGAGCATCACGCATGCTCGAGAAAAATCAGTAAGCGAGGACTAGCGAGAATCCTAATCACGCAAACCCTTCCCTCTTCTCTGCTGTCTGTGTCTTGTGTCTTGCTCCTTACCTCAGCCCCTCCACCGGCCCTATCGCCGCAATCCTAAGATTCTCCGGCGCAAGCAACTCGCGAGCAACTCGTTGCACATCTTCGGCAGTCACAGCATCAACCCCTCTTACAATTTCCTCAACAGTCTTAATCTTTCCATAAAGAAGCTCGTATTTACCAAGCAAATGCGCCATCTCCTCGCTATCCTCGAGACGCAAGGCGATTTTTCCTTTTATAAATTCCTTACCCTTAGACAACTCCTTCTCCGACACAACTTCATCGCATATACGCGCATACTCCGCCTTGATTGCATCGATAGCCAAAACCGCGCGATTCACATCGACACCCGCTCGAGTCGAAATCGCTCCGCAGTCCGTATAATTATCCGTTTCCGTTTTAACGTAATAGCACAAACCCTTCTCTTCCCTAACAGCCATAAACATTCTCGAACTCATATTCCCTCCGAGAATAGTGGAGAGAACTTGCTCGACATAATGATCGGCGTGACCTTCCGGAATGCCACGCGCACCGCAAACAATATGAGTTTGTTCGGTTTTTTTGATGTGAAGTTTTTTCAGGTCTTTTGCCAAATCCGGCTTGAATCCCTCGAACCCTCTACTCCTCTTTTCATTACCGAAATTGAATTTCTCTTCAATAGTTTTAATAACTTTTTTCTCGTCTATATTTCCCGCGACACACACAACGCAATTATCCGCCGTATAAAGAGAATTTTTATATTTCAAAAAATCCTCATGCGTCACGGACTTAATAAGCTCCTTCGTGCCAATCTCGTCCCAGCCCATCGGCTGTTCACCAAAAAGCAAATTCTCAAAATCCCACCCGACTTGATACATCGGCGTATCTTGATACATATTGAACTCTTCCAAAATAACTCCGCGCTCCTTCTCGATTTCATGCGAATCAAACTTCGCATTCACAAGCATATCAGATAGAACATCCGCCGCAGTCTCGAAATGCTCACTCGCAACTTTCACGAAATATCCGGCATACTCCTTACCGGTAAACGCATTGAACTCGCCTCCAACCGAATCTATCGCCTCGGAAACCTCTTTCGCATTCTTATATCGATTCGCGCCTTTGAAGAACATATGTTCCAAAAAATGCGAAATCCCACGAATAGACTGATCCTCGTATCTCGACCCTGCTCCGCATAAAATCAAAACTGTCACAGCTTTCGTCCCAGCAGATTTTTGCGTAATCACGCGAAGTCCATTTTCAAGTACGGTTTTCTTGTGCATAAAAATAAATTAGTGTTTTTACGCACGACAGGATAGCATCAAAACCTTTTTATCAAAATCTCTTCTTCATTACCTACTGCGCAACAATATTCCACTGCGCATTTAAATACTGAACAAGTTTAGCTTTGGCAACACCGGACGGAAGACCTTCGGTTATATTATCATCGATACCGCTATCTTCAGCATACTCTATAACATCACTTCCTTCCTCCGTATAAAACGGACCTTCGGGATGCTCTTCCTTATCCCATACCTGCCCACCGCTACGATGAGCTGCCAAATAAGTACCGACAACCCGGGAAACCCACACATTAAGACCCACAGGAACATCCTTAGACTTTCTTACAAAGGAATTACCATCAGGTGTCCATCCATCTGCAATCAAACATCCGTTAGCGTCAAACAAACTTGCTACCGCAGGATCCAATCTACTAACCGTTATACCGTTCGGAATAGCAGTAGGACTGCTAGGTAATTTATAAACATTAGACTCGTTACGCCAACCCCATCCATTAACTAAACCTGCTGCCCTGTTTGAAGATTCAATCTTTAATCGAATTGCATCATCCGTACGAACATATGTATTTTGAGGGATTTTAGATATGTCATCGCCAATTTTTACAATAGCTCTGTAGTCATAATTGTCACCCCATCCTGGAATAAGAACCTCATCTCCCTCATCCTTATAAGCTTTTAACTTTTCTGCATAACCAAGCGGAATTCTAACTCCGTCGGGAAGCGATTTCAGAGCTTCCGAAGGATTATAAGCCTTATCTCCCTCCGCAGGTACCGCAGGTAACTTCACCACGAAGTTGGAATCAAGCGTCAGCCCCCATCCATCCTGCTTAATCGCACCGGCCTCATCAACAATTCCATAATTCTTCGCATATTTGACATCAATTTGCGCACCGACAATCAAAAAATCAGAAACTTTCTCATTATAAGATTTATCTGCATTTACGGTTGGAAGCTTAACTATATTCCAACCTTCACCTGCGCCATTAACCCATGCAAACCCTTCAACTGCCAAACCACCGTTACTAGCAATAATCCCCAAAGCCTTACCGCCTTCTGATTCTATATATGTCCCTTCCGGTATCTTGGCAATATCCTCCGGCTTAAGAGTTGCACCTTCTGCAGGAGCATCAGGCAGTCTAACAACACCTCCTCCGTAAGCAAAACCCCATTTTACAACATCATTAAGTTCATATCTAGCAACCGATTCGTCCTCGGCCATAACTGGAGAAATAATATCTTTTTTCAAAGCTTCATCATTCCCAACAACTTCACCAACTTGAATTTGATCTATAGTTCTTTCGACAACTTCCGGAACAACCGGAACTGTTGCTGCAGGCACTTCTGGTTGAGCCGCAGGCTGTTGAGCAGGTTGAGCTTCTGGTTCAGCCTCAGGCTGTTCATCGACTGCTGCTTGGGCATTTGTATTGGCACCATCACCTTCACCTGCCGCTTCACCACCACTTGCCGTCTGCTCCCCGCCGGCAACACTTCTTGCCAATTCAGTAGCCGACGACGATCCGCCCGTAGCCCCTCCGTCCGTCCCCCCATCTGTTTTTTCTGTTTTCTGCCCAATTTCCCATCCGTTTTCTACAGTCGAAGGAATTGAGTTATACCATTCTATAATACCTGCCATATGTTCAGCCGTAGGCTTACCATCCGGTCCAAGCATGGATCTAGCCTTACCGAAATCCAATTGACTTCCGGCCTTGATATCATTCGGATCAGCATTTTCAACGTCTGGAACTCTGCATTTATCGCTAAGCAGTCTAACGACTGCAAAAGCTTGCGCAGGATTCTCCTGCCAATCGATTCCAAATTTATTTTTTACTATCTGACTCAAGCTATCACCCTCCTTAACCGTATAAATCCCGTCACGAACAATTTCCACTCTGACTGGAGCCTTCTCCACAACGACAACTCTTGGAGCCTCATGCCTTTCGACAATAACATTTTCAGTTATTTCTTTATTGAATCTATCAAGAGCACCGCTCAATCTGTCGGCAACCCGATTCTTAGCACTGAAAACTCCGTCAATTCCCCTGATATAATCATTCAATATATGAAAAATTTCCTGAAGCATCGCAACTTTTCTGGTCGGAGACAAGACATCCGGACTGGCGTGCTCAACTCGATCGACAAAACGATCAACCTTGTCTATAAGCACATCTCGATTCCTTTCGAGCTTTTCGTCATATTTTTTATTATGAGGCTTAAGCTCTTTATCGAGAATTTTCGTTTGTTCACTATCGATATCGGCCATAAGTTTTTGCAACTCGGCCTTAGTGTCTTGACGCAACTCGACAGCCTCCTGACGAGCTTCTTGTTTTTCATTACCCATGTTAAATTTTTGTTAGATTTTTATTTAAAGTTTTTTCAACTTCGGCATCATCAATCTCTTTATTGGCAACTTGCATATAGTCGGCAAGCCTTTTTGCCAACGCGCCATCCTTATCCGTTTCCATAGCTTCATATATCAATTTATAAAAAGCCTTCTTGCTCTCCTCAAGCATTTCAATAAGCTTCTGCAACTCTTCATCGGTCATTTTTTCAACCATACCGGTCCAATGCTTTTTCTGATCCTCTTGCATAAAAGGATTGATTGCGACAAGCATAAGTGCGTGCTGTTTTAATTCCGTATTACTCATTTTAAGAAGTTAATTTTTGTTTTTTATCAAATAATTATACCACAGTTGTAGCCGCAGGTCTAGCCCCGAATTCCGGCACTGCAGGTATTCTGCGCCCAAGCGTTCGATCAATTATGTTTAAATCAAAACCACTATTTTGAGTCGAATGCTTAATATATCCGATAACCCAATCAAGAGAACCATCATCACCATTCGCAACTCCGCAAAGCTCATATATATCCTCATCCTCAATTTTCGACCACAACATGCGATTAAACATCCCTTGAGGCGTAACCCCCGATGTTATAAGTTCTGAAATATATCTTCCGAGTTCCGTAGCGCCGAGACTTGCAACCCTGACATAAGAAACTTCGCTGAAAGCTTGCGCAAACTCGTCATAGCTGAGAGTAATTGGTTTGCTCGTATCATGAGGATTCACAAGGCTTATGTTGTCAGCCGTCGAATCATAAGAATCAACAACATATGCATGATTATGCTTAATCACCAATCCTGAAGGAAGCGCGATGTCGCCTGTCGCAGCCAAAGAGTTCACAGTGACCAAGTATCTTCCATCAGATACTGAAAATCTATCTCGGAAAAAATCCAAAGCACCCTTCCTTGTCAGACCGCGCCTCGGATCAGAAAAAGGAACTTGGCCGGTCTTCTGGTAATCACCAATCGCATGCTTATTGCACAAATCACCTCCCAAAAGATCCATAAACGCCCGATGCCCGAATCCACCATCTCCGGCAAGTCTTCCGAGCGGATCCTCAAACCTAAGCGTCATACCACGAACATGATTTTTTACCCTGCTTCTGTAAGAATAATATGCCCTTTCGAGAATAATATCGCCAAGATCGGCTTTTGTATCGGCATGTTGACTTCTCCAGTCCTGAATATCTTGACTGCTAACTTCTATATCTCCAACATTCGTCCCGGTATTAACCCCGTCTCCCAAGAACCTAACGGTAAATCCGCCTGCACTCGGTCTAATCGTTTTTGTAATAACCTGTTGCGCCAACGCAGGACTTTTTGTCCTGAGAGTATATATTGCACTGAGCAAATAACAATCTCCCCTCTTCCCCTGACTCAATTCTGCTTTGTCGATTCCGTTCGGATAAAGCATTTTCATGAAGTCGTCTCTTTCTTTTCTTTCCAAACCAATACGTTCAAAACCGGATTTCGTCCAACCAACCTCGTTACTTACCTGCTCAAGATCCGCACGTGCAGGTATTGTTCGAGGCATAGACCTCAATAAATCAACAAGGGGATTTCTACTCTGAACCAAGCTGGAAACGACACCAGACGCTTGCCTTGCATCTCCGTCGACAACATTATGCCAATCTCTGGTTGGAATAAGCGGAAATATCTGAAGACGATCAACGGCTCTATCAAACGCATTTTCGATTCCAAATTGCATCCCTAACGCAACAGCTTCTTGATAAAACCCAAGTCCATATCGAATCTTCTCGATACATTCTTGAAAACCAAGCCTGCTGAAATCTTCAGTAATAAAATTATTAATCAGTCGAACCTTCGCATCACTTTCAGCACCAGAACGCAGCTTCGCAATATCAGCCATAATCTGCTCAAAATAACCAACCTCGGAATCATACGATTTGTCTTGTGCAGCCTTTTTCTGTTCCAAAACCTCAATCATTCTTGTAGCCAATCCGGCAATCTCGGCAATCTCATCCTGACTTGCACCCACGGAAGGAGCCACAAGCAAGCTCTTAACCCTTTCAAAAAGTTTTTTCTCGACTTTTCTCAACTCTCTAAACTGATACACCGTAACACTTGCCGTATCGTTTTTTCTCCTTTCGATAATTTCACTGGCATCAGCGAATTTCGAGAGCGCATCCCCGACCTCCATCTTATCAACCTCTTCCCCACCTATCTCTGCGCCCCCGTTTTTAATACTTGCTATGAACTGTAAATCCTCACCTCTGTCGCTAAGTGTCCTGCCGGCAACCGCAACGCTTTTGGCTGCATAAGTTCTCGTACTTCCGGACACAACACCTGCCGCCGCAGAAACACTCGTTCTAACCGATGCAACAGCTTTACCAAAACGCCCTTGAGTCTTTTCAGGCTTCTTAAACCCACCCGACCGCATAAAAATATCTTCACCATTCGGACCACTAATTTGATTAACAATAGTCGACTCATGAGTGTCCTCGTTTTTCATAACAATTTCGCCGTTTTCAATCGCAAAAACAAATCTGAGCGGAGCATTCACATCAGAAAACTCCACGACATCATCACCTCCGACATTTTGGAGAAAAAACCACTTCGGAGCCTGCTCTCCATGCAAAGATATCTCAATTCGATCATCGAGACTTAACCGTCTCATGCAAGAAACGATCGAATCAACAGATCTCTCCAGCGAATCTTGAGTCGTAGGGGTAGCTGCCGGACTTTTCCTGCCAAACAAACCCATAGTTAATTTATTATCTTGAAATTATATCACAAAACGGCTTCGACGACAAGCCATCCGCACTGCCAAAAAACCTCAAGTGGTAGTAAATTGAATCAGCCCCTTTCTGCCATCTGCAATCTGCCACCTGCAATCTATCTACTATCTGTGTCTTGTGTCTTGTGTCTTGTGTCTTGTGTCTTGTGTCTTGTATCTTGCTCCTTACCCCTCCCCCCATGCCTCGCTTCAAACTAATCACAATACTCATCATCATAACAACCGTAATAATCGGCATACGCCTTTTTCAATTACAGATTATTTCACACAGCTATTACAAAAATATCGCGCAAAACGAACATCAAGGCTACACCGAACTTCCTGCACGTCGAGGCGAAATCCTAATAACAGACAAAAATTCCGGTGAGGAATATACTCTCGCAACAAACACTACTTACAACCTGCTTTATGCGGATCCATACCTTATAGAAAATCCTGAACTGGTAACCGAAACCCTTGCGCCACTACTATTCGATCTTGAACAAGAAAAAGAGCTTGATGAAGAACGAGTCGAAAAAGAAAAAGATGACGCAATGCTAATTGAAGACGAAACGGCTCGAGAAGACGCACTTTCAAAAATCGCCTACAAGACAGATGACAAACTGCTTGAGGATTTCACTCAAGACCTCGAAGATCAATTAAGTGAAAAAATCCGAGACCAAATTTTATTGATAGAAGAGGCAGACGTGCTTCTTCAGGAAAGTTTGGAAAATATGAACATGGACGGCGTCTGGATTACGGAGACAGGAGATGTTTACGTAGTTCCATCTGAAATTGACGACAAAGAAGAAACTGCAAATCTACTCGCCGAAGTATTCCAAGTTGATGCGGATAATCTTGCAAAAACCCTAGAAGGAACCAATCGCTATACGGTACTCAAACGAAAACTGGATCCGGAAATATCTTCGCAAATAGAAGAGATAAAAGCCGCCGATGAAAACAAAGACTTCCTCGGAATCGACATGATCGAAGAATATTATCGTTATTATCCGGAAGGCGAACTCGCCGCACAACTGCTCGGATATACCAATACGGCAGGAGTAGGCCAGTACGGAATAGAAGGATTTTTCAATACAATTCTTACGGGTAAAAAAGGCCATTTCTCATCTCAAATAGACGGCACGGGAAACCAAATAACTGTCGGCGAAAGCATTATTGAGCCGGCTGAGGATGGCGCAAACATCACCCTTACCATCGACAGGACAATACAATTGGCTGTTGAAACCTATCTGGAGCAAGGTGTAAATGATTTCCAAGCGCAAAGCGGCCAAGCAATAGTCATGGATCCGGAAACGGGCGCGATTCTCGCAATGGCCAATTATCCGACATTCGATCCGAACTCATACAGCGATGCTTACGAACTTTCGGAAATAGAACTGACCGAAGCTCAAATGGAATATGTCTATAACGAAGGAACCGAAGAAGAGCCGATATATTATCTCTACACTCACATAGATCCGGACGAAAAAATTCGCATCTTCCAAGACACAGACAATCCAAACAGATGGTATTCTTATACCAACCTGCAAGGCCCAGCTGTTTACAAAAACAACACGATTCAATCGATTTACGAACCGGGATCTGTATTTAAATCGCTGGCCATGGCGGCGGCGATTAATGCAGGAGAAGTTGAACCGGACACGGAATTCAACTGCACCGGACCGATAGAGGTTGACGAATATACGATAGACAATTCCACCCACACGGCTTACGGATGGGAAAGTATGACTGACGTACTCGTCCATTCGGACAACATAGGAATGGCTTATGTCGCAGAACTTCTGGGAAATAGCTTGTTCTACAGCTATATACAAGCTTTCGGCTTCGGCAAAAGAACTGATATACAACTGGACGGAGAAGAAACAGGCTACATAGAATATTATGAAGATTGGGCAAAATCGGAACTTGTCACGCACGCATTCGGACAAGGTATTTCCGCAACCCCCATACAAATGATAACCGCAATGGCGGCTCTCGCAAACGACGGCGTACTGATGCAGCCTTACCTTATTGAGAAAATCGAATATGCCGATGGAAGCATTACTGAATATGAACCTGAAATCATAAGACAGGTGGTCACGGGCGATACTGCCGAAAAACTTACCGCCATGCTCACAGCGGTAATCGAACGAGGCGAAGGCATTCAGGCAAAATTGGAAGATTACTACGTGGCAGGAAAAACAGGTACATCTCAAACATACAAATATGGTGAACCTCTTGAAGGCGCAGGAACAACAATAGGTTCTTTCGTAGGTTATGCGCCTCTAAACGATCCTCAGTTTATCGTATTGGTAAAATACGATTATCCGAAAACAAGCATCTGGGGTGGCTCAACCGCTGCAAAAACCTTCGCTTCAATCGCCGACTTCATCTTCGATTACTACAATATCCCTCCTGACAAAAATTAACATCTCCATTCCCACCATACCCCCTAATTCCCCTTCCAATGAAAACTGCAAAACAAATCATGACCAAATCGATTCATTCGGTCAATCCTACGGCTGCGGTCAAAACAATAATTCAAAAAATGGCAAAGGCAGGTGTAACCGCAATTCCGGTAGTGGACAAAAAAAACAAACTTCTCGGCATCGTCACGGAAGCTGATGTCGCAACTCATGAATTGAATCCGCACACTCCGCGCGCAATCAGCCTCCTCGGCGGATTGATTTACCTCGAAAACACGGAAAAATATAACGAAGAGCTGAAAAAATTCTGTGCACAAACGGCATCGGATTTAATGACAAAAGAAGTGATCACAATAAATGAAAACGCCACTCTCGACGAAATAATCGCCATAATGCAAGAGAAACAAGTTGGCCGCCTACCGGTAATTGACGAAAAGGGAATCTTAAAAGGCATCGTCACCCGCACCGACATCATCAAGGCAATTAATTAGTTGAGTAATAAAATATTTATAAATATCTGCAGCTCCTCCGCCATCTGTAATCTTTAATCTGCCATCTGCAACCTGCAACCTGCAATCTACTCAACTCCCACTCTCCCCTTCATCTCTACATCATATCTCGAAGCTTTAACTCCGAATATCAAGCTATCCAAGTTGTCGAGATAACTTTTCAAGTCACCTGAGTTTTCAGGAGGCACGACTTGCCCGATAAGCGAAGAGAACTGATCCAAAACGTCCATATAATCGATAACTTCTTCGAAATCCAAGAAGAAGACATTGTCATCATAATTACCAAGCCAATCTGCATCATTGGCAAAAACTTGCGACGCGGCAACAGAACCTTCTCCGTCAAACAACTCCCATTCGGGATATGTGGAAATGATTAGGAGACCATCTTCCGTAACTCCATATATCAAAGATCCTTTCAATAACGACCATGCGGTCGTAGTTGGAGTGGCGGTCGTAACCCCGCCCTCAACATCTTCAACCACCTCAACCGTTTCGGCGGCTACAAGACTTTCAAATCCGCTGAAGTCAAAATTTACAGCTCGGAAATCGCTACCCAAAACCTCAAGATCATTCTGTGAAAACGCCGTACCTATCCCACTCGCATCATACTGCATAAGCATCACAATGGATGCGATTTGCGCATCAATTTTATCAACAAACTCTTTTGCCGAATCAAGATTAGAAGAAGCATCTATTACAATGGAAATACCGGGCAAAAGGTCATTCCCACCGTTTATCGACAATGCATAACCTTTATCCAAAAAACTCTTCAAGTCTTCTTCAAAATCCATACCTAAATATTGCGTAACATAAGTGGAAATTTCATCACCAACCTCGTTACCGCCTGATTTTTCAACCCAAAAATCTATCAATTTATCAATCGAACCCGATTCATCATAAAAAACCAAATCGCCGGAAGGCACATTTTCCGCCAAATACCATCTGTCACCTTGAAGCTCATCAAGCCCGATCCCAGCCTCATCAATCTTCTCCTGATCTCCGTTGGCATATCCGTAAAACACAATATAAGAATCTTCAAATCCAAAAGAAAAAATCTGCGAAGAAAGCAATGAACTTCCCGCGCCAAAAACCCCAGGCAAGCTGGTAGTATTGGAAACCTTCTCCAGACCTTCGGAATCGGTATAAATATATCCTATATAAGTACCGCTCAACTCATTAACACTATCCATATATGTTGTATTGTCGAGCAAACTCTCCGCATCCGAAGCCTTGAACTGTCCGCTCGCATTAACAAGCGACGAAGAACTTCCCGTTACAACAAGCATATCTCCAAGCAATGCGGTATAGCTCTCGCCTTGAGCATCGGTACCGGCCGTCACATAGACATCGGTATCACTTAATTGAGTCATAGTCGCCTCACCGCGCGCAACCATGGCATCAAGCCATTCTTGCGCTTTTGCAGTATCCGCAACCGTCATAACGGCATAAGTATCCGTGCCGGAATAGGCCATAACAAACCGGAAACCATTTTCGCCCAAAATAGGCTTAACATCCGTCTCGTAATCCATTCCTATTTGATCAAAACTCGACTGCATTTTCTCCATAAAACCCTCACCATCTGAAAATTTAGCAATAAAATCATCGAAAGCCGCTCTCTGCCCTTCATCTTTCGTGGTAACCGAAACAACCATCCATGTATCTTTCGGTAAAATCTTCTCGATCAAAACCCCGCTCTCGCTTCTATTCAATGATTCGAAACCTTGACCAACGCAGCCGGAAAACAAGATTGAAAAAATCGAAACGAGAAAAAAGATTTTAATAGATTTCATTTGGATTTTTGTTAAAAGCGACATAGGGATTATACAGGCAGAAGGCATGAGGCAGAAGGCATAAGTGAAGAAAACGTTGGACGAGGATAAGATTTTCAATAAAAATTTAATGTCAGTATGTTTTTATACAAGCATGACGATTAAAAGCTACAAAGACCTAATTGTATGGCAAAAATCTATAACGCTTGTTCGAGCGATATATTTACTAACCGACAATTTTCCGAAAAACGAATCATATTGCTTATCTATTCAAATGAGAAAAGCTACGATTTCAATACCATCGAATATCGCAGAAGGATATGGCAGAGGTAAAACCGGTGATTATTTAAAATTTTTGCGTATCGCTTGCGGATCACTATACGAACTAGAAACACAATTAATTATCGCTAAATTCTTATACGAAAAACAAGACTATAAAAACATTGAGAACCTAATACTCGAAATACAAAAAATGCTCAATTCGTTAATTTCGAAATTATCTTCTTAAGTCCACCTAATGCCTCATGCCTTCTCCCTTCTCCCTTCTGCCTCTCCCCTACTTCGTATCCTTCCTCTTATGCTCGGTATGCTTCCTGTCCTTTTTGCAGAATTTAGACTTCAGCTTAAGAGTCGTCTCGTTCTCTCTTTTATTATAAGTAGTAATGTAATTACCTGTGTTGCACTCCTTGCAATACCAAGTGCAGAATGTACTTTTTCCTCGAGCCATAAAATTAAGATAAATTGATAATCGCCGTCTGATTTTAGCCTAAAATCTCTTCTTGTCAAAGCCAAAATCCAATTAGAACGCTTGTATCAGAGAAAAACAACGCTAAACTGTCTTTCGTCTTCTCTTTCTAACTATTCTGTATGAAAAAACTCTTAACCATATTTCTCTCCCTTTTCATAGTCGGTTCACTCGCTCCCGCTGCATTCGGAGCTGAACCTGAAACCACACCTGAAACTATAACATTGGAGTTCTCTGTCTTCACTCGTGAAGATTGCGCACATTGCCAAGACCTTGAGGCTTTTCTCGAAGGAGATTTTGCAGAAAATTTCCCGAATATCAAACCTAAATACTATCACCTTGAAGACGAGGCGACTTATGAATTTTTTACGCAGTTTTGTGAAGAAAACGACCTCACAAAGGGTACACCGAAGATTCTGATCGGAAACGAGCTTCTTTCCGGATTTATAAGCGCAGATACAACAGGAGAAAAAATCTCAGATCTCGCCTCAAAAATGACAGAAAGCAGCTATTTCGAGGACTACGAACACAGCCAAGGCGAAATTACAACAATCGCACTCCCTTTCATCGGCGAAATCAACCCCCAAGAATATTCTCTCGGAGTTCTGGCGATGCTACTTGGCTTTGTGGACGGGTTCAACCCTTGCGCAATGTGGGTTTTAATAATGTTTTTGACCCTTCTATTGCAAGCCGGTTCTAGGAGAAAAATGATCGAACTAGCCGGCATTTTCATATTCGCGGAAACGCTCATGTACTACCTAATCCTTAACGTCTGGTACAAAACTTGGGATTTCGTAAAACTTGACCAGTACGTCACACCGATTATAGGACTCGTTTCGATAGGCGCAGGAATTTTCTTTCTTTATGAGTTTTTTACGAACAAAAGTAATGAATGCAAAGTAACATCACTCGGTCAAAAAAGCCGCATAAGCGCACGCATAAAAGAACTTGTCGATTCTCCATTTTCGATAGGAATTTTCTTCGCAACGCTCGGCCTCGCATTCTCTGTTAATATTATCGAATTCGCCTGCTCAATCGGCATCCCGCAAGCATTTACAAAAATTCTTGAACTTAACGATCTCAACTTCGCAACGCGCCAACTCTTTACACTCATCTACACTTTCTTCTACATGATAGATGACTTCTTGGTATTCGGCATCGCACTCTGGGCATTTCAATACATGCACCTTACGACTAAATACACCCGTTATTGCCTAGTTATTGGCGGAATCGCAATGCTTGTACTCGGATATTTCTTCATCTTCGACCCGTCGAGACTGGTGATCTAGCGGCACATATTCCAGCTTTATCATCGAGTCGCGGAATATGTTTTTGTGTATCCGGGTCAAATCCGTCATAAGAAATAACCTCAAGCGTAACTCCTTGCGAATCAAAAACTCTTTTAATTTCTTTATAATGATTAGATCCTGCAACTATAAAAGTAACATCCGCATCAGAAGCCAGAGCGGCTTGCGCCTCGCGCCTTGGAGCTGAAACAAAACGATCCTCTTCAAACGCCGAAGCAGCTGTTTGCCAATCTGCCCAAAAAGCGCAATAACAGTCGGTATGAGGAGTTGAATTATTACGACCATCATTTCTCAAAAAAACATCTGCAGCTTGACCAAGCGTAATCGAAGAACCATTTGGACATGAAGCCTCATCCCTTTGAGCCCATACGGCGTCAAGATCTGTAATAAGAGCTTCATTCTTGCCTGTAGCCTGAAAAGTCTCAAGCGTTTCAGACCCAACAAGCTTGAATCTACCACGAAACTCGGTCAAAACTCTTGGAACGGCCATCCACTCACGATCAGACAGCTTCCATCCTGCCTTATAGGGATCCCCACCAAACATCGCATCAATAGTCTGTTGATTATATTGGATATTATATCCGGGCTGTATTTCTTCACTTTCTCGAAAAGAACCTTCCTGCACAATCGCCAAATCCAAATCTCTTCGACCGGCATGTTCTGATAACACCTTGTACTGACTATTTTGAGCATCCATCGCCTGAGCATTTCCATCGGAACTGTCGGACATCACATGAACATCAGGAAAATAAATAATCTTACGATCTTCATGTGTAGCAGATGCAACATTCGCATTGTCATCAGATCCCACGCACCCAATTTCAGTGGCGCAAATCAGGGGTAAAGCCGCAATAACCGTCTTTAAACTTTCCATAAACAATAATCAATAAAAAAATATTCAATCAGATAATAAAACAAGGTGGTCGACCTGTCAACCCATCGTCGCCCTTCCCACTCCCTTCTACTCTCTACCTTCTACTTTCTACCCCCACCGCTCTCCCATCCTCAAACCTCACAACCACATCAAACAAATCAAGCAAGCTCAGCCTGTGAACAGACGCAATAATCGTCTTGCCTTTATACTCGGCAAAAATCTTCTCGAAAATCGCTCGTTCGTTTTTCATATCAACACTGCTCGTCGGCTCGTCCATAAGAAGAATATCACTCCCCTTGCCGGCAATTAGTCCACGCGCAAGCGCCATTCTCTGCTTTTCTCCTCCGCTCAAATTAATCCCCTTTTCTGCAATATCCGTTTCGAGTCCATCAGGCAATTTCGCCAACACCGTATCGAATCGAGCAATCTTCATAACTCTTGCGATTTCGGAACCGGAAACGGGCACGCCCATCGTCAAATTATATCTAATAGTATTGTTAAAAACCTCAGGCTCCTGCGGCATAAGCGTTGTGATATTCGCCAAATGAGCAACGCCATACGGCAATTTTTTCCCATCTGCAAAAACCAAACCCTTACTCGCCTTATAAATCCCCCTCAGGAGACCTAATACCGTACTTTTTCCGCATCCACTTTCTCCGACAAAGGCGATCTTCGCACCTCTTGGAATTTCCAAATTAACATCTTCAATTTGATGCTTTTTTCTCTTTTCATCAAGATATGTAAAATGCATACCGCGAACCTCAATCTTCTTCCAGTTTTTCGGCGCTTTCGCAGAAGATTTGAACCCGTATTTCGCATAATCGCTAAAAATATTCTCAGCTGACTTAACGGAAGCGTTTTGCTCAACCGTCTGACTGTATTTCCAAGCGAACTCATAGAAACGAGAACCCACACGATCCATATAAGCAAAAAGCGTATAAAGCACGCCGACCGACACAACGCCGGAAACTTTCAATTCATCAAAAATCTCATAACCGATAACAAAAATTGTCATTAAGGTAACAACCAGTGTCACGCTCGCCCACTTCACCTCATTCAAAAAAACATTTTTCTTATAGAGCTCAAAAGGCAAAAAATATCGCCTCAAATATTCACGAATAGCACTCTTCTCAAACCTCATCGTCAAAACCGTAAACACATTTGAAACATAATCATGAACAGCCGAAGCCGTCTTCCCGTAAGCCGAGTTAAGACTCTTGAATTGTTTGAACAAAATTCGATCGAAAAAAATAACAACCGAGAACGCCAGAAAACTCACCAAGAAAGCAGTCAGCCCGGCATAAAGCTTAACAAAACAAAGCAGTATGAAAGCACCGCCAAGCGTCACGAAAATCTCAACCAAAACGAAAACATCGCTCGCGAAATTGAGAAGCGCCATACCGGCACGCCTAATCTTGTCTATATTTTTCCCTGAATGATGCTTGCGATGCCATTCGACCGGAAGCGAAAATAACGCCTGAAGAGCGGACTGTTGATAGAAACCCATAATGAAAAACGCAACTTTTCTCTCGTAATATCTAGAAACTCCGTGAAAAACCCAAAAAACAATCGGCAACGCAACCAAAACCGCAAGATAGAAGTAAGTTTTTTTAAGCAAAATTTCCATATCTCCACCCTCTTGGAGCACAACAAGTAATCGCCCGAAAACATAAGGCTCAAACAAAATAACCGCATTCGCAATACACGAAAGTACGAGATAAAAAATCATCATACCTCTATGCCCCTTGGCATATTTGAAAGATTCACGCAGTAATGAGATGATTGGGTTTTGCATAGTAGCCGGCAACGAGCCGAAGGCGAGTAAACGGCCTTCTTAGTTATTATTGACTCATGCAAGATACAATAAAAACAGCCTTAAAGCAAGCAGGGCAATGGCTTGCAGAAGCCAAGACCTTCACCCCTGATGATCATCGATCTTGAAAACAATCAAATCTCCATCCTCCGCAAAAACACCAAGCGCCCCGTACTACTTATTGATACGAAAATACCAGATTCCACTACCTTTCGGATTCCTCATGGATTTGGTAAAATTCATACAAATTTAATAATTCTAAATATGACCTCAAGAAAATTCGTCGCCGTCCTAAACAAAAAAATCGAAACCGGAAAAGTAATGAACGCCCTCGCCCACATGACAGTCGGCCTGACCAATTCATATCCGGATCAGGATATGGGTGTAATAAATTACAAGGACAAAGATGGAGGCGCACACATGGCATCGAAATTCCCTTACATAATTCTCCGCGCGGATAATTCGAACAAAATCCGAACACTCCGAAACGGTTTGATAGAAAAAAGAATCCCATTCGCCTCATTCACAAGCGCTATGACAGTTGGAAGCTGGGAAGAACAGGTCGCCGCATCCGAATCTACTCCTGAAGCGGAACTGGAATATTACGGGATTTGCATGCTTGGAGAAAGAAGCGATTTGGATGAACTGACGAAGAAGTTTTCGTTATGGATTTAATAACCTAAAAATACAACCATGAAAAAAACACTCATCGTTCTATCGGCACTCGCACTGCTTATTACAGCGGGTTGCCAAGCGGCGGAAACCGCAAATCAGCCAAGCACAGAAAACGCAGAAGATGTTACAACCGTTTATGACCAAGAATACCTTTCGGAAAATTTCGGATTCAATATCAACATCCCTGAAGGATACGCGATTTACACTGCGAATTACGACAACGCCGGAATAGAGAAAAGTGATACGGTTTGGGTCGGGCCGGACTCGGATTACTGGTCAGAAGGTTTTTATATCAGGTCTGTTGAAGACCTAGAAGCCAGAATCGCGGAAATAAAAGAAGGGGCTGTCGAGGTAATCGAAGAAAAAGATGAAATCGCAATCGGCAACATTAACGCGCACAAAATTACTGTAGGCTCGGAAATCGGATACAATGTGACATACTATTTCGTATGGACATCTTCAAAAACATACGAAATCCAAGTTTTAGATACCAATGAAGAAGCGCAGACAGCTATAACTGAAAGTTTTTTCATACCGGCCACAGGGAACTACTAAATGGAGCCGCGAACCGGAATTGAACCGGTGACCCCGTCCTTACCAAGAATAGTGGATGCCTCCCAGAGCCCGCTTTCGGCTTACGCAAGCCGTTTTGTACAGAGCAAGCACCGGTTTTAAATGAACGAGCAGAAGAGTACATCCAAGACGGTTTGACTATAGCAAAACTGGAGAGAATAATAAAGATTGTTTAATACACTAAACATCAAAAATGGCGTTAACAAAAATTGGATTTATCAATTCATTCAACCTGCCCTACGATGGATTCACGAAGCATACTGAGCTAGATGATGATATTGGGTTTAGCACAAAAAAATATATAGCTCCTAGTTTAAGAAAAAAACTAGGGATACCTAATGATAAAAAATATGTAACTTTCATACATGTTTATCTACCAAAAGATAAACTAGAAAATGATCAGATACCTTTAATAATAAGGGCAGAGCTAACAGAAGAGAGAGATGGGAAATTTTTTATTACAGACAAGTATATAAAAAATAGACGACTTGAGCCAATTAACCTTATTTCACGCGATGAGTATTTCTACGACAAAGAAAAAAATTATTTTTACGACAAAAAGAATAATAAAATTCAAGCAATTGAAATACTAAATCAAATATATGACCTACATACCAAAACGTCAAAAACATTTGGAGGCCTTAGTTTAAGATCCAGAATACTACAAAGGGAAATTCAAGCCGGTACATATAAACAACTAGCATTATTGCTTCAATGGTTTTTACACATCTCATCTGGCGAAAAAGTCCAATTTGACTTAGTAGAACAAGAGGTAAAACCCGAAAGATCCAATCAAAGAAATTTAATAAATACCAACATAACCGAAGAAAAACCAGCTCAAATAAACTTTTTCGGTTACATAATAGCAAAAAGAACAATCTTATTTTACAGTTCAATTCACTTAATCTTTTATGTTCTTTTCTTTTTTAAGAGAATAAACATACCTTTGCTCAATACGATTTTAAATAATGCATTCCTAACAGCTTTATATGTAATCTTAACTTTAGGCATATTCGAGAATATTTTTGATACAAAGCTCCCCCCTCTCATCAAAAACTGCACCAGCAAACTATGGAAAAAACATTATCAAGCTGTGTTCAAGAGCATTAAAATTTAATAACCACACTTTAGCTGAATAAACGAGCAGAAGAATAACTTAACCGTACATATACAAACAGATGATTCCATCAAGGCTAAGAGGAAATCGCTATAAAAGATTATTAACTACAGTAACGAAATCCATTACTAAAACATTGGGATTGTCTACATATGTGTCATTAAGCCTATGATCTACAGATAAAATTGCAATCTTATCAGCACGACCCACGAAATCATCAGCAACTATAGATATAGATATATCTCCAACCTCAATAATGGCATTCTTAAAATCAGGATGTCCTATAATAGAACTTTTACATATTAACTCCTCTCTCATTTCAGCCAAAAAAGGTGAGACTTCCTTAACAATATCTTTGTAGTGCCTGTGCTTGCTGTAATTATTTCGTAAATAACTACAAACCTCTGTTAATATATGCGGTGTAATTGAAAATTTATCCCAATTATTAGGAAGACAAATCAAATCTAAGAAATGTAGCAGTTTCCAATACTGAGATGATTTATTTGGTTTTCGCTTACTTATTCTCGCATCTATAAGACCATCAACAAGTGTTATCATTACACTAGAATCAATAATAACCCCTCTGCTTGTGTAAGGGCTAAAATACTCTTTTTCATAAATATTATAACAGTCTAATAGCATTATATTTGGCTGTCTTGAGGTGTCTCCTTAACAACAAATGATCTCGCAGGTTGACTTGCCTCTTCACTTATTTTTTTTATACTAACCGAATTGTCATTTAAACTCACAGATACTTTATAGCGAGTTGGGGCATTACTGCCCAATGTTTCAAAAAAACTACAGGTTATATCCCACTTTTTCGATTCCTCGCCGTTTGTGCCATTTGTTGGTATCAGCTCTTCAATATTAAACTTCAACAAACCAAGATTGCCATGTACTGATTCAAATACCGCACGAACTAATTTAATTGCCCTTATGGACGCAGATTCGGATACCATGATTTTGTTATTTAACAAGCATTAAGCATACTATTCTTCATCAGTCATAAGAACAAGCCATTTTTCAGTATATAAAGCTATCAACCAGTACATTCTCTGGTCCATACAAATACACGGTTTCCCCCGAATTACTCCATATAGCCTTATTGACACCGAAACTAATATCTCCTTGATTTGTATAGACCTTAACAGCTTCACCAGAGGCGAGAGTGTAATCAGAGAATGTGAATTTCTCATCACCAGACGACCCCATAATGTAATAATCGGTTAGATCAATATCGGCAACAGAACCGTTTGTGATTTCAACATATTCATCCGATTCAACATCTGGGACATCGCCATCATAGAGAACATAGCTGATATACAAACCATCAACTACCTCCGCACTCGTATTATCAAAACAAGCGGTCCACAAACCAAGTCCGGATAAAGAAGCCTCGCCTTCGGCATTATCGAAATCATCAGCAAGTGTAATGTCATAAGAGTCATAATATTCAGCATATCCATCCTCAACCATCGTCAAATTAACGAGCTCGTCATTCACATAAATATATCGAAGCAATCTGTCGTAAGCGTCCTTGTCGTCATTTATCTCGTCAGCGACCAACTCAACCTGATTGTCGCCTATTAAGCCCTCTAAATACGCTTTGGCTTCATCGTAATAACATTCGTCGGTTTCAGGCGTATCAATACCAAGCAATCTCACATATTGACCATCGGTAAGACGAATCGTATCACCATCAACAACATAATCCACATCGTATAAAACAGGAGTCTCTATAAGACTCGACAATCCTTTATCTGTTAAAAACTGATCACGGTATTCGGCAGTATAAGAATCTATAAGTAACTCATTTACAACAAGCGTCCTAAAGATATATTCAGCAACGCCTCCGCGGTTCATATCACTAGACGGTCCATAATCTCGATCGGTTACTTCAAGAAGGTTTAAATCCTTCGCAACATACAAATAAGGCGCATACCAAGCAGAATTATCCGTATCATCGAACAAATCCTCACTTACAGTTTCAGGTAGCTTTGAACCCAAACCAAGAGCATTTACAAGCATTTTTAGAGCCTCAACCTTATTAACCGTTTGAGCAGGCTTGAAAGTTCCATCGGGATAACCGCCAACCCAACCTTGTTCGGTTGCATAACAAACATATTTTGCATACCAATCACTCGCAACATCGGAATAGCAATCTTTATAAGTATTTTCATCGGGAGATATACCTTGTCCGGCAACCAATACTTTCATCAACTCCGCACGATTTATCGTTGTATCGGGCTGGAAAATGCCATCGCTATAACCTTGTAGCGTCCCGATCGAAACAAGATACTCAATCGCAACATAATTCTCATCGCTAGAGACAACATCATCGAAAGTTCCAGCGAACACATTCGGGATAAGCAAAACAGAGATGAGAAGCGCAATAAATGCTTTTTTCATACAATTGGGTTAGGAATAACAAAAGGGACAACCGTCTAGCTCTCCCACATCGTTGTCTCACAAGGAGTCAATTCAGTAGGTAGACAGGTTGCCCCATCTTGGACTGAATTGACCAATACCAACACAAAAATGTGAAACATAGATACGGGAGAGCGAATCGATTATAGCAAAATCGTAGATTCCCACAAACGAAACAAACCAGCATCTACAAAAAAGGTGTTAAACCTTACTAGGTTTTGCTAAAGTTTTAACAACCATTATATCCTACATGTAAAATGAGAAACGATAATTTAGCTAAATACATCAAAATCCTAGACAAAAGCTCCAAGGAATTTCGAAAAAGGACAAACCAAATCCGTAAAGAAGCAGGAATACCGGAAAATGAAAAATGTGATTTTACAACAGGTCCAAGTGGAAAAGACATACAAAAACTTCTAAAGGACTTTTTCATACCAATTACAAGAGAAAACATATCGCTAGTCGATTTATATTTCGGTCCAAAAGATTTTTATCAAAATTACGAAATAAGCTATGTTTGTGGAGATATACCAGAATATCCGCCAACCCCATATGCGAATATAAAAATAAGAGGACCTGTTAGCACCAAAGAATGGGAAAGCATAAGACAAGGGGTCGGAGGCTTAATAAAGCTAATGGCTAAAAACAATGTGGGATTGTCCAAGCAACCAACGCACATAAAGAGGAAATGGGACAATATAGACCTATACTTAATGATATACAGACTGTATGAAAATGGGAAAACCATCAATGAAATATGTAATAGCTTACCATCTGTTAAAACATTTTTAGGAATAAAGAAAAGAACAACCTATACAGCAGAAGAAACAAGACGAATGCTTAAAAAAATAAAGGACCTGATTAAAAGTTTTCACCGACAATAAACGCAGAAACTAAACATTATATTATCGACAATATAATGCAGGTCTTGTTTTTACAAGAAAGTCCATACTTCACAACGGCACAATCAAAAAAACCGCTTTATGGACCTCTTCCAAAAACAGGAATTCGACATTCTCAATCAAAATTACACCACTGGAACTCCATTGTGGAAACACTGGGATGAATTTCAAATTAAGTATCTACGAACTGGGAAAAGTGAAGCAACAATAAGCAACGTAAGAGATGTACTCAGATTTATCATCAGAAATACAAAAATATTAACAATAGAAGACTGCAATAACTCGCGACTACTGGAAGACAAGCTCTTTGAAATCAAAGGGCTAAGAAACCACAGCAACACGACTTATAATTCGATTCTTAAAAACCTTACTACATATTTCATTTGGCTCGAAAAACAAGAATACATTGAAAAAAACAACATCAGAAAGGTATTGCGATGCAAAGAAGAGCAAAGAGAGCAGTTAACACTCGGTATGGACCAAGTGAGAACAATCGTTGGTCAAATACACACGCGCAGACAATCAGAACTCCAAAGAACAAGGAATTCACTGTTTATCGACATATTGCGCTCAACAGGGGCAAGACCTTGCGAACTGCTCAATATACAAATAGGCGACATTAAAAGCGACGGAGAGTCTTACAAACTTGTCATTAAAGGGAAAAAGCAGAAAGGAAGAATCCGCTACTACCGACTACCAACATACGCAAGAGACTCATATAAAACTTATATGCACAAAAGAGCGACACTAAAACGACATAACGAACCACGCTTGTTCGTATCGTCATCAAAACGAGGAGGATGGACAGAAAAAGGCATGCGAAACCTGTTCCGAAAACTTTCCGCTGAGCTTGGCTTCAAAATCACCGCATATGGCTTTCGAAGATTTGTTGCGACTCACTTAAACGAAAAGGGCGCCGACCTGAAAGACATACAAAACTATCTCGGACATACACGCGTAACAACTACGCAAAGATACATTGAAAGATCGTGCATACTAACAGAGAAGGGAAGTGCAATTATGAGCATAGTTTAAATATCTGCAATAACAGTTAAACTTGAAAAACAATCAAAATAATCAAATTTGGGGTGGTGGAAGAAAAGGAGCAGGTAGGCCAAAGGGAAGCACTAAAAGACCTCGGATTTCAGATTACATCACTAGGACTGAAGTAAAAAAACTAGTCAATATTGCAAAAAGAAAAGCCGAAGAGAAACCAGAGATTTTGAGGTTTTTACTTGAGCAAATTTTCGGGAAAGCAGGACTAAATATCGAACCTTATGAAGAAGAAGAACAGCCAATACTACATTCAGAGATAGCACTAAAAACTTTAGCTAAAATCAAAGAATACAACCTGCGAACAGCAAATAACTTAGAAGCAAAAATGTAATTATATATTATCTTTTCATTATGGTTATCAGAAAACAAAATTCCGCAATATCATCTCCAATGACGGTTATAAAAAAAGGGAGTAAAATACCCACAGAACACTCCGTAAATACACATTTTATGACCACACCGCCGAATCCAAAAGACGATCCGGAAAGCCCATATTTGGCATCGCCAAAGGCATTCCATCTTGAAATGCCTCTCTATCACGAGCTCAAGTTGTCAGTCCCTAACATAGCTGGAAAAACATATATGCACATGCACAATGAGAACCCTATTGATGCTTTTTGCATATGGTGCAAAAAAGAAAGCGTATTTAAACCAATTGAACACGAAACAAAACGCACCCCGAGGCTCACAATGTATGCAGATGAAAACCTAATTGCAAAATGGGTAGAAAACGACGACGACTTTATCAGAATTACTCACGCCTGTACTCGCAATCATGAACACAGATACTATACATATTACTTCAAAACAAAATCATCATGTACGAAAATAGGTCAATGGCCGTCAACTGCAGACTTCCAAATCCCACAAGCTGAAAAATATCGAAAAATTTTAAAAGACAGTCAATACACGGAATTTACAAAAGGCATTGGACTTTCTGCTCACGGTGTTGGAATCGGTTCATTCGTATACCTACGACGAATCTTCGAAAATCTTATTGAAGAAGCGCATATTAAGAAACAAAAAGAAGATAGTAGTTTCGAAAATGAAAAATATCGCAATTCGAAAATGGACACAAAAATAGAAATGGTAAAAGATCTACTCCCACCGTTTTTAGTTGAGCACAGAATCTTGTATGGGATAATGAGCAAGGGTATCCATTTGCTTACAGAAGAAGAATGCTTGAAATATTTTGAAGTTGTGAAGATAGGAATTGAACAAATTCTTGATGAGAAAATAACTCAACAGGAAAAAGAGGAAAAAACAGCTAAAGCACGAAAGGCAATTCAGTTAGTACATGGGGATCTAGCTAAGCAATCGAATCCATCCCCCACACTCTAATTCAACGAATGCATCTCAATCGACTTCGACATCTGTTGAGTCGAACACGAAAGATAAATAGTAGTCGTTGTAATCTTGGAATGCCCCATAATCTTCGACAGGGTATAAATATCACACCCACCCTCGAGCATAAGTCGAGCAAACGCATGGCGTAGCGTATGAGAAGAGAATTTAAGCCTTGTTGTCTTCCTTAAACGCGCCATCATATTGTTTATACATCGAACTCCCAACGGCTCATCCTTTTGAACAGCAGTAAAGAAATAAATACTCTGCTTTTTAAGCCTTCGACGGTCCCGCAAATAATCGGAAACAATGGTAATCAGGGTGTTACTCATTGGGACCATCCTATCCTTCGCGCCCTTTCCTTGATTGATAAAAATAGTCTTATTGCTTATATCCACATCATTCAACCTTAAACGCATAACCTCATACCTGCGAAGACCAGCAAACAGCATAATTCCAACAACTGCTCTATTCCGATATCTCTCGAAGGTATAAGCATAAGACATATGATAAGAGGCATCTAACACGAGCTTGGCTTCTTCCTTGCTCAATGTCTTAGGAATTCTCTGTTCCAGCTTGGGCTTTTCCATCCCAACAATAAAATTCTCAGGGATATGTCCCTCCTTAAGCAACCACGACAAGAATGTATTCAAATACTTATGATAATGCCTAAAAGTAGCCGAACTCCACTTCCGATTCAGTCGCCCATTGAAAAACCAATTCTCAAAAACATGTCTACTGAGATCTTCAGGGTATTGAATTCCAGATTCTTTAGCAAACAGCCTCCATGTCTGTTTATACCCTTCCAAGGTAACATCCGAATAATTGCGTATCACCGAACAATACTGCAAATACCGCTGGAATAAGTCCTGCAACATAGGTGAGTTCATGAAATCTGAGGTTAAGGATTTTAATCTCAGATGTACTTCTTTAACAGGTTCAAATTCAAATGGAGCCACGATCGGGAGTCGAACCCGAGACCTCCGCCTTACCAAGGCGGCGCTCTTCCAACTGAGCTATCGCGGCTTATTAAGCCCATGAGTCCTTACACGAGGCGAGGACCTCTGGGATATATGCAAATTTTCAACTCACGCCTTCACCTAGCCACAATAGCGATTTCGGCTCGAGGAGTGCATCCTTACCATGGACGTGCTCTACCAACTGAGCTATCGCGGCTTGCTTAAACGCTCTGGGGCGCGAACAACTTAACATCCTTCGATTTGGCTTTCAAGAAAAACTTGGTAAACTCTCTTTTGTTACTATATTCGCTAGATTACTAGATAAGCTATCGCAATCCTCTCTTATGTCAAAATACTTAATTTCAATCAGCGTCACAGTAGTAGTCGTAATAGTAGGACTCGTATTAATCCCGTTCGCAAAAACGGCATACGACTTATACACCTACAACCAAACCCACAGTTCGATCGAGCCAACTTCTCTCGAAGAAATAACAAACGAACCAAAAACCGGCACCGAATCTGATTCTTCAACTCTTAACTATGTCACTTCCCCAACTTCTTCCACTTCCCCCACTTCCTCAATCAACCTCGGAATCCAATTCTACTCTCAAGCCCCTTTCGCCGACTGGTCGATGCCTTATCAGGAGGCTTGTGAAGAGGCCAGCCTAATCCTCGCCTATAATTTCGCAACCGACAAGACGATGACAAAAGAAGAGTTCCATCAAGAACTTCTCGATCTCGTAGCATGGGAGACCGAATACTTCGGCTCTTACGAACACACCACTATCGCGCAAACGGCCGAAATGCTTACGCAGTATTACGAATTTACCGACTGGGAAATTATTGAAAATCCAACAATTGACGACATCAAAACAGAATTATCCACAGGCAATCCGGTCGTCGCACCTTTTGCCGGCCGTCTTCTCGGCAACCCGAATTACACGGGCGAAGGACCTTATTATCACATGATGGTTCTGAAAGGTTTTGATGAAAATTTCCTAATCACAAACGATGTCGGCACCCGCAAAGGAGAGAACTATCAATACACTTACGAAACAATCCTAAGCGCCCTTCACGACTGGCACGACACGGACATAACACAAGGAGCGCAGAATATCTTAGTTCTTCATTAGTTTTCGCAACGAAAAACCCAGCACGACAATCTGCCCAGCCAACCCCACCGCAAACGAAACCGGTATCGCAAAAATTCCGATGTAATTTACCAATACTGCGGAAAGCCCGATAATCACCATAATCGCGCCCGCGTAAATCAGCGACGGTCTTAGCGTATTCTTAAGCGCATAATGCGCCTTCGCGAGCAGATACATCAAGCTCTCAAACGGAATCGAAATACAATAAACCGCAAGCATTAAGGCTGTTAAATTAACCGCCTCTGCGCCAAACTCTCCCCCTCCCAACAGCACTGAAATCATCAGCTTCGCCACGACCGCCAACGCAACAGCCGCAAGCGCAGTAAACCCAAAAACAAAAATCGCTTTCTTCTTAACGACCGCACGAAACTCCGCAATTCGACCCTCCGCCGCCAGTGTCGATAGCTCCGAAAAAGCCGCCAGCGCAATCGAAATCCCAACAAGACTCACGAGCGCGCTCTGAAAATTTCTCGAAAAATTGTAAACCGTCACACTCCCCTCCGGCAATTGCGACGCCAAACGAACGAACCAATTTAGAAGAACCTGCCAAAGCGCCAAAGGCAAAATCGCCGGCAACATAAGCTTCACAGTCTGCTTCAAATTTTCATCCACCCCGAAATCAAACCGAAACCTAAATCCCCTTTTTCGCGCAGTCGCCAACCGCACACCCATATGCAAAATCCCTCCCGTCAGCGTCCCCAAAACCAATCCGGGTAACCCAAAAATTTCAACCAAAACGGTCGCTCCAAAAATAATTCCGATATTATAAAAAACCGGTGAAAGCCCATACCACAAAAAATCTTTTGTACTGATCAGAATCCCACCGATCGTATTACTGACCGTAAAAAACAAAGGCGACAAAAGCATCAGCCGCACAAGCAAAATATACTGAGCCTTCTGCTCCGCCGAAAATCCGGGCACGAGCAAGTCCGCAAAAAACGGAACCGCCAATGCGTACACAACAATCGCACAAAAAAGCGCCACCAAAATAAAAGACAAAACCTTCGCCGCATATCCCATCGCTCGTTCATTCGACCCCTCTCGAATTTTCACAAAAATCGGCACAAAAGCCGCCGAAAGAGCCGCAGTCGCAAACACAGACAAAAACAGATCCGGAATCGTAAAAGAAGCATTATAAACATCAAGATCGGCACCCGCTCCGAATTTATTCGCAAAAATCTTATCGCGCACAAGCCCGAGCATATAACTCACGCCCGAAGTCGCCATCAACGCAAAAGAAGTGTGAAGAATTAAGTTTTTCACACTTCCGGCTTCTTTGATTTTTTTCAAGAACTTTTGAATCATGATTGTTTTCATTCTCGCAACTATCCACTAGCCTACTACAACCCTCTAAGCGGCGTAAACCCCTTCAACCGCAGCCTTTGTTCTCATTGAAGCACCTGCTACAACCGTACCTGACCTATTCATTTCCCAATTCCAATCCGGAGATGGATGAGAAGAGCTTGGCAATGTAGGCTTCGCAAGTTCATTAGCCGCAAGCGTACCGGTTCTATTCATTTCAGCAGTCCAGTTAATCCTTTCCATATAATTCTTGTTAAGACATAAAAATCTCCTTCCGAAAGGAAAGAGTATATATATAAATTTGTTATTATCTTTCCCCTTTGGGGCGGATTTAGCACCTTTGGTAATCGCGATGCGATTAGAAGGTTGCTGTGGTTTCATAGGGCCGTTCCCTCCACCACTCTTGATAAACGAATTGTAACCCGATTATATTTGAACTTTTTAAAAAATCAAATTTTTCACTACGTCACTTCTTCTCCTTCCCCTCTTCCTCTTCTCTGCTGTCTGTGTCTTGTGTCTTGTGTCTTGTGTCTTGTGTCTTGCTAACTCACCATCAGTATCCCCGTACTCACCGCCGCATAAACATAAGAGATCACCCACCAAATCACCGAGAACCCGAACATATCTTGAAGGAAAAAATTATCAATCAAAACAAAAATCAAAAAATATTTCCATCCTTCCATAAGGAATCTCTGATATTGCATCTGATATTTTGCAGGGATAAAAACCCACAAAACCTTCGAGCCGTCCAAAGGAGGGAACGGCAATAAATTAAATGCAAAAAGCATAATTGAAAGTTGAAAAACAGCCCCGGCCAAATCTCCGAATTGTCCCAAGGCTCCAGTCGAACCATAGAAATACTTATAAGGAACAGATGCCGCAAACGCCAAAACCAAATTTGCAAAAGGTCCGGCAAAAGCCACAATCGACGAATCGCGAATCGGTTTCTCGAAATTTCTCGGATCTATCGGGACTGGCTTCCCCCATCCCAACCCGACAAAAATCAAAAGCAGAGTTCCCATCGGATCAAGGTGCCTAAACGGATTCAAACTAACACGTCCATTGAACTTAGCAGTAGGATCTCCAAGATAATTCGCCGCCCACGCATGAGCAAACTCGTGCAAAGTCAAAACGGCAACAAACGCAATAACGAAATAAAAAAATTGAATCATATTTTAAAGTAAATTTTTCTCATCCCTACTGCCTCATCCCTTCTGCCTCCCCTTTTTCCCTTGCCAAAGAGCCAATTCCCACTTAAACTACTCCCGCTCTTATTAAAATACCTGATTTAAATACTATGTCTAGAGTTTGCACAAACTGCGGTAAAAAACCATCTATCGGCTGCACGATCAGCCACTCGAACAGAAAAGCCTTGAGATCTTGGAGACCAAACCTCACAAGCAAGAAGGTTTACGATACGAAAACCAAGAAGATGGTGGCAAAAAAAATCTGCACAAGCTGCATCAGGACTTTGAGAAAAAACACAAAGGTCTAATCCATCAAGGATTTGCCCTCTTCTCTGCCATCTGCAATCTACCCCCTACCCCCTCACGCAGCCGTAAAAGTAAACTCTACGTTATTTCCCGTATTCGGATCTGCAACCTGATGGGTAAAACTTCCTTGAGTCGCACCCTTATAAAGAGCTTTTACCAATGCGACTGATTTTTCCTGATTCAAATTAACGGAACGCGGACCACCCATCCCAGCAAGAGCTCCAAGCGCTCTCCAGCCCTCAAGAACCGGCTTAATTTCAAACTCAAAACCACCACTGGCTATCGGCTTCACGCTCTCAAATGTAATTGGAGCCTCCTGATCACCGGATTTAGCCTTTGCAGCAAATCGCTTACCTCCAATGACAACATATTGATGTTCAAGTGTAATTTTTTCACCCGAAGTTAATTCAAACCTGTGAGACTTTGTGCCGACCAACGAAACCTCCTTTGTAGGACAAACGGCAAAAGGAGACGTAGAAGCGGCTTCTGATAAAACAACAGCCCCAGAAGCGGTCGTTGTAGCTGTAACAGTCGCGGCAACCGCAGGATTTTCCCTTTTTTTGACCTTATCCAGATAATCGCTTAAAGATATTTGCGCACCTCCGATTTCCATTTTAGCCTTACCCTCAAGATATTTTTTCAAATCATCGGCCGTTGAAATTTCATATTCGCCAGCCAAAACACCGACATCGGCATCGCTAACAACGATTCCAGTAGGTAATTTGTCAGCCTTAACCATCTCGGCAATCAATGCGGTATAAGCCGTAACAAGCGCCTTCTTCTCCGCATCAACCTCCTCAGTACTCATAGACGCTTCCATAGCCTTTTGCGCCCCAAAAAATAACAACAAGGTTTTTCCTATAATTTTGGCCCACTTCCCATCTTCTTTATCCTTTTTAAACTCATCTCCTTCAAAATACTCATTAAGTCTATCAAAAGGACCTTTTTCTCCATCATCCGTATCAGTATCGGTTTCAGGATTGGTATCAGTATCGGTACCCTTGTCGCCATCAGCGTCGACACCGCCTTCTTCAACCTCTTGAGCAAGCTTCTCTCGTTCTTGCATAGACTCTTTTTTTGCACTCTTATCGGCAACATCAACACTGCCCGTATCTGCAGACTCTTTTTTGGAAGTATCTACAGCTTCTTTCCCTGCATCGCTACTGCCTCCTTCCGGAGACTTGTCATCCCAAACCAGTCTTTTTTCACCAAACAGCATATTTAGGGCTTTTATATCTAATAATTATACCAGAAATACCCAGTTACAGAAAGGAGAATTGCTATAAAAAACTTAACTACGTCACTTCTTCTACTTCTTCTACTTCTCCTACTTCTTTTGGCGGAGAGAGTGGGATGACGCTTTGCTACGCAAAGCTATGCGCCTGCGCCGCTCGGTCATGCCCAATAAGAATTGGTCGCGACTCTCGCTATCCTCGGCGCCCGAACCTGTGAGTTCGACCAATCCTATCATCGAAAACAACTCCTTATCCCCGCGCTGCGGGGATGCGGATTTGTTTTGGCGGAGAGAGTGGGATTCGAACCCACGTTACGATTGCTCGTAAACACACTTTCCAAGCGTGCGCCATCAGCCACTCGGCCATCTCTCCAATTTGTAAAATCGCAGACGGCATATTAACATACAGCCAATTAATGTCATATTTTGAATATCCACGACCTGCTAAAATCCTCCCTCACCAGACTCACGCCTTATATCGAGAAAAATCATCTCGAAGCTTATAGGATTTATAACAATACCGACCGCACCCTGCCACTCGCAATCGATATCTATCAAAACAATGCGGTAATTCATATTTTCGCACCAATATCTGAAGGCATGGCGAAAGAAATCGAGCAATCCCTCAAGTCTCTTCTCGGAATACAAGATTTTTTTTATAAAAATCGTACAAAAAAAGAAATCCAAATCCCGAAATCATCACCGCAGAAAGAAATTACAGTTAAAGAATATGGCCACTCTTTCTCAATCAACTTATCGGACTACCTCGACACCGGCCTATTTCTCGACCATCGCGAAACGCGGAAATGGATCGCATCGAAAAGCCTTAACAAGACAATCCTCAATACTTTCGCATATACAGGCTCATTCACAATCTACGCAGCATGCGCAGGTGCCGCTAAGACTTACAGCGTAGACCTCTCAAAAACCTACTGCGAATGGATCAAAAAGAACCTAGCCCTCAACAATCTACCTCCGGAAAAGAACTGGACTTACAAAATGGACACTCTCGAGTTTTTCAAATACGCAAAAAGAAAAAACTTCACATTCGACATAATAATTATCGACCCTCCGACATTCAGCAAAAACAAGGGCAAAAACTTCTCAGTACAAAAAGACCATCCCGATCTTATAAATGGCGCACTGGACTTGCTTAACCCCAGAGGACTTATAATGTTCTCGAACAACTTTCGGGATTTCCTAATGGAAACAAGAAGACTGCAACCTTGCTCGATAAACAAAGAAATAAGCATGATTCCGCCGGATTTCAACGGGATTCCGCCGCATCATTGCTTCATAATCAAGAAACAATAGTTTGACAGGCTGAAAATCCACGATAGAATCATGGCCAATTTTTTAAATGAAACTTCATGGAAACCCCTAGTTATAAACCCAAACCGTCAGGAATTTTATTTGCAAATAGTACAGAAACCATGCCGGTAAGCAGATTATTGGGAATTCTGGACAGAATCGGCGCAACTCTTCCGACAGACAACGAAGCGCTAAATACAATAATTAATAACCCAGATGCATTTACAGCATATATAACACATGAGAATGGACAATGGGCGATTTTATTTATGGAAGGCGTTGTAGATATCAAGCCTGAAAATTGGTGCGTAAAAATCGGTAATATATGTGACACATACGGATCTGAGATATCGGCAAGTATGACAATTGAAATTAAAAACATGCCCAGAACACCAAACGCTCTGGGAGAACCCATAGATATGGATGAGTTTTTCGAGGCACTTGAAGGATGGATAGAAGAAGACAACGACGACACAATATCTCCGGAGGAAGACGCAATCGACACCGCAGCGTTGAAGAGCTTCTGGGGAGAATTTATTACACACCAAACCGAACCAGAAATAGAAGAATAGCCACTATCAATCCACAAAAAAAGACCGTCCTTGCGAACGGCCTTTAATTTACAAACAAAAGAAACTACTCAGCAACTGTTGTATCAGTTGTTGTTGCAGCCTCATCAGTTGTTGTTGCATCTGTCGTAGCAGCTTCGTCTGTCGTAGCAGCTTCGTCAGTAACAACAGCGTCGTCAGCATCAACAGCAGTATCTTCTACTACTGTATCGTCTGTAACAACGTCGTCTGCGTCCTCAGTTTCAGCGCAACCGTAAGCTGCGAAAACTCCGAGGATGGAAAGCATAGCCAATAGTTTTTTCACGGCTATAGGAGTTAAGAAATAATTCGGCGCGCATTTTAATCGAATAAAAGCCATAAGTAAATAGTTTAGGCAACCCCTTTTGTGTTAATATCTAAAATTCACCACACTTTGCCTTCTGCCTTATCCCTTCTGCCTTCTCCCTTCCGCTATTTATGTTAAAATACCCCCGACCCATTCCCTATTCATCTCTACTGTCTATCCCTCCCCCATGCAGCCCATCTCCCAAAACAAGAAAGCCTTCCACGATTACACAGTCCTTGACAGATACGAAGCTGGTATCGTACTTACCGGTGCGGAAATTAAATCCGTGAAGAACGGTGGATCCAATTTGAAAGGCTGCTATATAACAATAAAAAATGGTGAAATTTGGACGCAAAATATGCACATAAGTCCATATAAATATGCATCTGATCAAGATTACGATCCTCTTCGCAGCAGAAAACTTCTTCTTAAAAAGAAGGAAATCTTACATATAGCCTCGCTGGAAAAAGAAAAAGGCATTACAATCATACCCCTCGCAATCCATCTCAAGAATAATTACGCAAAAATGGAGATTGGAATTTGCAAAGGCAAGAAGAATTATGATAAAAGAAACGACCTCAAGAAAAAATCTCAAGATTTGGAAATAAAAAGATCCGTCGCCAACTATTAGACCCTAACGCCCTCCCCCGCATGAAAAAAACATATCAAGACTTAATCAAAGCCCTCAAAAAAGAGGTTAAAAAAACCGGACGCGAACAGGTTGTCATCGGGCTATCCGGCGGACTGGATTCAGCTGTCACTTTCAAGCTTGCAATAGACGCACTTGGCGCAGAAAACGTAACAGCGTTAATAATGCCGGAAATCGGTCTTACGAAACAAGAAAACATTGAACATGCAAAAATTCTTGCGGAACATTTGGAGGCAAAATATTATTATCAACCGATTAACTCATTCCTCGTCAGCTTCAATTTTGTTCCATGGGGACAAAACAGCACTAGCCAAATGAACCTAAGATCGCGAATCAGAATGCTTTTGCTCTATCATTTTGCAAATAAAAACAACGCCTTGGTGCTCGGCACGTCGAACAAAAGCGAACTTATGCTGGGCTATGGAACAAAATACGGCGACCTTGCGGCAGATATTGAAGTTATAGGAAGTTTGTACAAGACCGAAGTCGTAGATCTTGCAATATACATGGACATGCCGGAAGAATTGATAAACAAAGCACCATCTGCTGAACTTGCTCCGGATCAAACCGACGAAGATGAGCTTGGCGCATCTTACGCAAAACTGGATCAAATACTTAAGCTTTACGAAGAAGAACGCGATGAAGAAGATATAATTTCGCGCGGACTTGATCCGACACTGACAAGGAAAACAGTCCGCAGAATAAAAGCGAACGAACATAAACTCAAACTTCCTCCGATACTCGGAATAAAAGCTCAAAAAACCGCAGAGATCGCGCCACAGGAAATCACAGAAGAACCAATCGTTCTTGAAGGCCAACAACAACTGTTTGATTAACTTTGCCTTAACGACTCTTATTCATTAAACTATCAACTATCAGTTACTAGTTATTAGTTATTTAGTTAATCCACCATGTCCACCGGACTTTTTATCGGCCGTTTCCAACCATTTCACTTAGGACACCTTGACGCCCTGAAACAGGCTCTCGCAAAAAACGATCGCGTAATTATCGGTATCGGCAGCGCTGAAGAAAACTACACGGAAGATAATCCTTTCACCGCAGGAGAAAGATTTGAAATGATCGAAAAAGCACTCACCGCAGAAGGAATCAAAAGAGAAAAATACATAATCATACCGATTCGAAATATACAAAACTTCTCTCTATGGGCATCTCATGTAAAACTCTTGTGCCCTTCTTTCGAAACGCTCTATACCGGATCTCACATGGTAAAAGAACTTTTTGTAAAACACGCACCCGACATCAAGGTCATTAATATCAAGTTCAATAAAAAAATATGCGCAACAGATATCCGCGCAAAGATTCTTTGCCGAGATGATTCGTGGATAAAACTCGTACCAAAAGCTGTCGCCGAATATCTCAAAAAACATAAAACCCACGACCGCTTATCAGACATCCGCCTCCCTCGAAAATAATCTCACTCCACACCTTCTGCCTCATGCCTTCTGCCTTATCCCTTATCCCTTATCCCTTCTGCCTTCTCCCATGCTAAATCCACTCATCTTCCGCGCCTACGACATCCGTGGGATCGCCCATAAACCGACATCGAACAGCCAACCGGATCTTACGCCGGAAACCGCCAAATTAATCGGCAAAGGTTTCGGGACTTACCTAGTTAGGCTTTATGACAAGAAAAATCCGAAAATAGTTGTAGGCAGAGACGCTAGGATTTCAGGACCTGAATTGCAAAGTGCATTCATTCTCGGTCTTACGGAGACAGGCTGCGACGTAACAGAAATCGGAGAAAGCACATCCCCTTTGATTTACTATGCGGTTCACAAGTATAAATTTGACGGAGGCTGCAACGTGACGGCGAGCCACAATCCGAAAGAATATAACGGATTCAAACTGCTCGGTCGCGAAGCTCATTCGATATGCGGAGACGAATTGCAAGACGTTCTTAATTTGATACAAAAAAATGACTTCGAAAAAGGAAATGGCCAGTTGAAAACGAAGGATGACATATTTGATGATTATCTAGCTGAGGTGAAGTCGAAAATCGAACTCAAAAGAAAATTGAAAATAGTAATCGACGCAGGAAATGGGGTTGCGGGACTTTTCGCGCCGGAACTATTGGAAGAATTGGGATGTGAAGTCATAAAACTTCACTGCACACCGGACGGAATGTTCCCAAACCACGAAGCCAATCCGGAAGATGCGCGAAACATGCAAGAACTTGCAGAAAAAGTAATCTCTGAAAAGGCTGATCTTGGAATAGGATTCGACGGAGATGGCGACAGAATCGGAATTATAGACGAAAACGGCAAGCACTATCACTCCGACACCGTATTGATACCTATCGCACGCGACCTGCTCAAATACACTCCGGGAGCAAACATAGTTTTCGACATAAAAAGCTCGAAGATTCTTGAAAACGATATTGTCAAAAACGGAGGAAACCCGATTCGTTCCAGAACCGGACATTCTTTCATCGAAAAAACCATGAAAGACATTGGCGCACCTCTCGCTGGCGAAACAAGCGGACATATGTTTTTCGGAAAAACTTATTATGACTGGTATGGATTTGACGATGCCATGTTTGCAGCAGCAATAATTTTGAGAATACTTTCCGAAGCAAATCACTCGTTTTCCAAATTTTTCGAAGATCTTCCAATAGTTTTCAACACGCCTGAAATAAAAGCTCACTGCCCGGACGACAAAAAATTCCAACACATAGAAAAGATTAAAGATCATTTCGCAAACAAATATGACTGCCTCACAACAGACGGCGTATTTGTTAATTTCGACAAGGACTCGTGGGGCGCAATCAGATGTTCAAACACAACGCCGTGCATGACAATTCGATTTGAAGCGCCGACGGAAAACCGCCTGCAGGAAATTCAAAAAATATTCTTCGACCATCTTTCGGAGTATGATGATATAGACAACAGCTGGTTCCAATCCTAATCTCCATGCAAATAACAATGTACATCTCGGTCGGAATACTGCTGTTTATTTTCTTGATAATAAGCGCTCTTGGAATAAATCATGCTCTAAGATTCAAGCATTTATCACAGAGAACGCTATATCTTACGTATTTCTATATCGGGACATCTGCCGTATTAATAATCGCACTCCTAATCCTGACGTTTACAGGAAAATGGTAGCCACTCTAGTTGCCAACTGAACTTCCACCGGCACTGAATATAGGCATACTCGGAGATGGAGGACTATATTCGATGATCACAGGGAAGCTCCATTCATCGCCATCATAATAATCCGATTTTTCATAACCGGCACATTCTTCATAAGGCAACTCCACGTTCCCGTCACCACCGGCATATTCACACGCACTGGAGGTGCAACAAACCCTGAAATAACTCGTGTATTGCAAATCCTCAAGCTCAGCTTGCGCTTCCGTACAAGAAGAACCAACCTCGCCGTACTCAGAACCGTCTCCGCATATGTACGGAGGAACTCCTGCCTCGTAACCTTCAATTGTATTTTTGGAAACAATCGAACCAAGTATGTATAACTGATTTTTCAAGTCTGAAGCCTCATACGAAACACCATATCTATTAGCACGAATCAAACTACCGTCCAAAAATATATTTGTATGCAAATCAACAACGTCACTATCCACATAAAGATCCCCTCCGTTCCCATTCTCATCAGCCAAAACTATAAGCCCAATTTCGCCAGTACCAGAATTCTTGTATATCGAACTATCCACGAATAGATTTGCGCCAACCACAACCACGACCTGCGACTGATCTCCGATCTCTCCACCGCCCATAAGAACTGCATTGCCGGAACCATCGCCAGCGAAATACAAAACATTTCCGCCGACCAACTCTTCTCCTCCGCTCAAAACAATCCATCCATCGCCATCATTGTTGATTCTACCTGCCGACGTAGAAGTTACAGTAGAGTTTTTTACAACCTTAGTAATTTGTTGATACAAGGCATCTCTCAATTCTAGCCTGCCCATATCACCGACAACCGTAACGTCATCACTCTCAGCCAATCCGCTTACGGTACCGATAACATAAACTCTCGGCTCTTCAGATATTTCAGCTCTCGTATCGGCAAATGAGAAATACTGAGACTCGTAATATGCCGTTTTATTCGGCTTAAGATTCGTAAAAGTAATCTGAAAAGCATTGTTCGCGCTGGCCACAACATCGGATCCCAAACTTGTACCATCTTCAAGAGGACACAATTCCATAGCTGTAAACGCAGGCTTGCCATCGATAGCGCCAAGCACCGGATTGTTGATTGCAAATGAGTTTGAGCCACAACCGGCTGCTCCAAAAGTATAGATGTCAGAACCGGTAATTTCATAAGAAACATTCATTACTGCACTAATCATATCAACAGCACTATTTCGCACAACAGTACCGGTAAAGTTATAAGGTGTGCTTTCAGCCAAAGGAGGAACTTCATCAGCCGAATCGGCTCTGGTAACGCCATCCGCACCTATAATTCCAAAATCGTCCACCTCATAAATCGGCGCAAAAGACATGGCTTGAGCAACTGCCTGCTGAGCCACGACATAATAATCTCCATCAAGGAGAGTACCTGATGCAATCAAATCAAGCCCTACCCATTCAAAATCTCTAGGCATAACACCCGTAACTGTAACGCTTGAAAGCGCGTATAAATATGAACCGCTTGAACTACCGCAATTCTCATAAGTACCGAGATTGGTACAGTAAGAATCAGATGTCGGCGCATAAGAACCAATATAATATTCATAAGTCGCAATCTTGGTATCCGGATCGTAATCGGCAAATTCAAATGCGTCACTGGCCGTAACCGCATCGTTTACGCTGCCACTTCCACTTATTTGATCAAGTCTCAAATCACTCGTACCTGATTCGGCAACTTCGCCACTAAAACCAAACTCATTCTGAACAAAATTCTGATCAACAAAAGAAACCTGTGAAAAATCAACAGTCGCAACAATTCTATATCCACTATCTCCACCGTCCGCAATCGGAACTCCGGAAACCGTATCTCCATATGTTCCAATCGAAAAATCAGCTACAACCTGCAAAGGCACCATATCTTGCACAGCCCCAGCAAAACTCAATTCACCAAGATTTGAACTAAGGGCATATCCGGAAATCAATCCGGTCTCAGTATCAGTGGACACCGTACTGACATCAAAAAACGTACCCTCGGAAGCCACTAGACTGCTATATGCATTCAGAGGTGCATAAACATTACCACTCCAAACTCCATCTGAACTGATAGTAACACTGGCACCTTTCTGGTCAAAATAAATAGTTCCTATATTCGAACTTTCTACAGATCCGGTAACAACACCGGCGGTATCAACGCAAACAGTCCCGCTATCAAAATCCAACCATCCCGTATTCTCATAATAATCCGCTTCCGTCGTACCCGTAATCGCATATCCGTCACCGCACTCAACAGCAGCATCAACCCCACCCATATAAACAACCGGAACCAGTACGGCTCCGATAAGAAGGGTATAGAACAATCCTTTAGATTGGGAATTCATATGAAAGTTTTATTAAATAATCATATGATTATACCAAAAAACCTCCGGTTTAGCAACCATCTCCTAGCCTTCCATTCCCAGTCCATCAACTACGTCACTTCCCCTACTTCTCCAACTTCCTCCTCTGCTGTCTGTGTCTTGTATCTTGTGTCTTGCTCCTTACTTCCCACATTTCACACATACCAAATTCTTCCCTTTCTCCACCTGTAATCCACCACATTTCGGACAAGGATCTTTGGAAGGCTTATCCCAGCTGGCAAATTTGCATTTCGGATATTTATTGCAACCGTAGAAGATTTTCGCGCCTTTTCGTGTTCTCCTCTCAACAAGTTGTCCATCTTTACACTCCGGACAATGCACCCCTGTAGGCTGCACAATCGACTGAATGTTTTTACATTTCGGATAGCCGCTACAAGCCAAGAAAGGACCATATCTCCCAACCTTTACTTCCATAGGCGAACCGCATTTAGAACACTTTTTATCCTGGAATTTCTTCTCGGCATCATCAATTTCCTTCTGCTCATTCTCATCGCGTCCAAGCGGCTTCGCATTGTCGCAATTAGGATAATCCGAACATGACAAGAATTTTCCGAATCTGCCGAATTTAATAACCATTTTCTTCCCGCATTTCTCGCAAACCTCATCTGTTTCTTGAGCCAAGTCCTCTTTTTTAATCGACTTATCTTTCTCCTTAATCAATTTATGAAACGGCGTATAAAAAGCTCTGATTACAGGTACCCACTCCTTATCTCCATCAGCGATTTTATCAAGATCCTGCTCCATTTCAGCAGTAAAAGCATAATCCACAATCTGAGGGAAATGCTCAACAAGCAAGTCTGTCACAACCATACCGATATCTTCCGGCACAAGCTGACGTTCTTTATTTCTAATAATATAACCCCTTTGCTGAACAGTAGCGATTGTCGGAGCGTAAGTACTCGGACGACCGATCTCGAGAGATTCAAGCTTCTTAACAAGCGAAGGCTCGGTATATCTTGCAGGAGGTTTTGTGAAATGTTGAGTCGGCATAATTTCTTTCGCATCAACGCTATCGCCCTCTACAACCGAAGGAAGTAATCTGTCGCCATCATCACCTCCATTGTCATCCATACCTTCTATATAAACCTTCATGAAACCGTCAAATTTCACAACCTGTCCATTCGCTCTAAGCGTATATTCACCGGCCTTAATATCAACGGCAGTCCTGTCCAAAATCGCAGCCGCCATCTGACAGGCGACAGTCCTTTCCCAAATCAATTTATACAAACGATAGTGATCTTTCTCAACTTTATCCTGAATATCTTCCGGACGAATCTCCATATTAACAGGTCTTATTGCCTCATGAGCTTCTTGCGCTCCTTTTTTACTCTTATAGAATCTAGGCTGTGGCAAAACATACTTGTCACCGAAATCACTGCCAATAACTTTATTGATCTGAGCGAGAGCGGATTGAGCTAGGTTCACAGAGTCCGTTCTCATGTATGTAATCAAGCCATGATCACCATGACCACCTTCGTATAACTGTTGAGCAACCATCATGGTCTTCTTAACAGACATATGCAACTTGCGACCTGCCTCCTGTTGAAGAGTGGACGTGGTAAAAGGAGGAGCCGGATTCCTAACATGTTGTTTTTGTTCAACTTTCAAAATCGAGAAGTCTTCTTTTTTCAACTCATTAACGATCTTTTCAGCATCATCTCCCTTGGTAACTTCTATTTTTTTACCATTCTTTTCTATCAAAAAAGCTTCCAACTTCCCATTCTTATGTTCGCATAATGCAGCTATCTCCCAATATTCTTCAGGTTTAAAAGCCTTAATCTCGCGTTCGCGATCGACTATCAACCTGACAGCCACGCTTTGAACACGTCCGGCCGACAACCCATATTTAATCTTCTTCCATAACAAAGGCGAAAGCTCATAACCAACCAATCTGTCCAAAACTCTTCTCGCCTGTTGCGCATCAACCAATTTCTGATCAACTTTTCTAGGATTTTCTATAGCCGCCAAGATCGCAGGCTTCGTAATTTCATGAAAAACAATTCTCTTCGAATCTTTTTTAATACCAAGAGCCTGCTCAAGATGCCAAGCAATAGCCTCCCCTTCGCGGTCCTCATCAGTCGCGAGCCAAACTTCAGTCTTCGCGCCAATTTTCGACTTAAGGTCCTTAATTACTTTTTTCTTGTCAGGCGACACTATATATTTTGGCGTAAAATCTTTTTCCGTATCAACGCCCATAATAGACTTGGGCAAATCACGCACGTGTCCCATTGAAGCTTGGACGGTAAAATCACTCCCAAGAAATTTCGATATCATCCTAGCCTTCGCGGGAGACTCAACTATTACAAGATTTTTTGAAGCGGTCATTTTATTTTTTTAAAATTTTTCAGTGAATTATACGCCAAACGGTCTAGAAAGTAAATTAGGCAAGGGGTGTTGTCAAACTTAAGTTGCAAGTGTTTAATTGAATTACTTAAATACCGACAAGATGAAAAAAGAAATAAAACTAGTACCATTTAAAATGGCTGACTTCCCCCAAGTTATATTATTGTTAAAACAACTTTGGCCGAATAAGAAAATAAATAATAGAAACCTAAGTAAAACAATAAAAGAACAATTAAAAGATCCTAAAAAATATCTAATACTAATGATAAAGGACAAGGACAAAACAATAGGATTAATAACCGTGTCGTCAAGATTAACATGGGAGTTTGAGGGAAATCTTGGATCGATAGATGAATTTGTCATAGACAAGAAATATCAAAATCTAGGGATTGGCACTCAAGTCATTCAGAAAACAATGAAAATATGCAAAAAACAAAGAATGAAAGGAATCTATCTAATATCGGCCTTCCACAGAAAAGAAGCCCACTGTTTCTACGAAAAAAACGGCTTTAAAAAAGGGAGTTATCAGTTTGAGCAAGCACTGTAAATAAAAACCCTCCTCTTCTATTTTCCATCCCCCATCTTCCCTCTTCCCCTGCTGTCTGTGTCTTGCTCCTTGCTCCTTACCCATTACAACAACACATTTCCACTCCTCCAACATCTCAAAATGTTTTCTTTTGGCTTGCCCCACCCAATTTCGACAATATAATAGGGCTAGTCTATTTACCTCCTAATACAAAAAGACATGACAAAACAAGATTTGGTCAATGTTGCCTCTGAATCTGCAGGCATCACAAAAAAGGCCGCAACTCTAGCTCTCGATGCAGTCCTTGAAACTATCACAAAAACACTTAAGAAAGGTGACAACGTCACGATTACAGGTTTCGGAACTTTTAGAATTTCCAAGAGATCAGCTCGCAAAGGTGTAAACCCAAGAAATCCGGAAGAAGTTATATCTATCCCAGCTATGAAACTTCCAGCCTTTAGAGCAGGCAAGACTCTTAGAGATGCGATCCGCTAGAGCAAGGGCGCGAAGCATCACTTGCTCCATATTATAAGCCTGTTTGCGAATGCAAACTCCTTATAACTACAAACTACAAGTTTCAAAAGCCTCGCATCTCGCGGGGCTTTTTTTTGCAAAAATCCAATCTTTTCCGTAAACTCTCTTCGTATCCTTTTATTCACCTCTTCATTTATATGGACAAGCTAAACATTCTTCTGGACTCAACACTCTCCGCTCTAAAGAAACTCACAACCCTCACCACTCTCTCCGATCTTGAAACCAAGACGATCGGACGCAAAGGCGAGCTAACCGAAATACTCAAAACGCTTAAGGACCTTCCGGAAGATCAACGAAAAGAGTTCGGCCAAGCGGCAAACGAAACCAAGAAGACTCTCGAAACAGCCTTCGCCGAAAAACGCTCGGAACTTGAAACGATAGAAATGAACAAAAAGCTCGAAACCGAAACTTGCGATATTACAGAACCGGGAATTAAACCAAAAGTCGGATCGGTACATCCGCTCTCAAAGGTCCAATGGGAAGTCGAAAACATTTTCTCTCAAATGGGATTTTCAATAATGGACGGACCGGAAATAGAGAGCGAATATTATAATTTCGAAGGACTAAACATCCCTTCTTATCATCCTGCACGCGACATGCAAGATACATTCTTCATAGACAAACAAGCAGATGAAAAACACGGAAGACTGGTATTACGCACACACACATCGCCGGTACAGGTAAGAACAATGCAAAAATACGGCGCGCCTCTTCGCATAATCGTTCCGGGACGCGTATTCCGATACGAAGCAACCGACGCAAGTCACGACACGACATTCGATCAAGTGGAAGGATTGCTTGTAGATAAAAACATTTCACTCGCACATTTAAAAGGAGTTCTCGAAGAGTTCCTAACTCGACTATTTGGCAAAAAGGTAACGGTGAGATTCCGACCGGGATACTTCCCATTCGTCGAGCCGGGACTTGAAGTGGATTTCTCATGTCTTCTTTGTGAAGGAAAAGGTTGCCGTGTCTGCAAACATTCCGGCTGGCTGGAATTCATGGGAGCGGGAATGGTTCACGAAAACGTATTGAAGGCGGGCGGGATAGACCCAAGCGTTTATCAAGGCTGGGCTTTTGGTTTCGGCCTCACAAGACTTGTAATGATGAGATATGGTATCGACGATATTCGCCTGCTCAAAAGCTCCGACCCAAGATTCCTGCAACAATTCTAACTACGTCACTTCCCCTACTTCTTATACTTCTTCAATTACTTCTTCAATGACTTCCGAAATAGCATATTGGACACTCGGCGCGGTAGGAAACGCTATACAAGTTGTGGCATTCATTCCGCAAATCATGCATATGTATAAAACCAAAAGCGGAAAAGGCATGAGTATAAAAGCCTATTCAACTTGGGCAACCAGCGACATCATGCTCTTAATATATGCAATTCACATTCAAGACTGGATCTTTATGATCCTAACCGGCAGCTTCGCGTTTTTTACGTGCTGGATAGTCTTTTTGCTTATTAAATTTAAAAAATCTCAATCCCTCCCCTCTTAACTACATCACTACGTCACTTCTTCTACTTCTTTAACTTCCCCATATGCGCATCTCCCTAAACTGGCTCCGCGACTATGTAAAAATCGACCCTGAAATAACACCAAAACACATCGGCGAAATGCTAACTCTTCACACGGCCGAAGTGGAATCGGTCGAAGACCAAGGAGAGAATTTCAGGAATATGGTTGTTGGAAAAATTATTGAAGTTCTGCCGCACCCGAACGCAGACAAATTAAAAATCGTAATGGTGGACGTTGGCGAAACACATCCGCGCAAAATCGTATGCGGTGGCGTAAATGTTCGCGCAGGATTAATGGTACCGGTAGCTCTTATCGGCGCGATGGTGAAATGGCATGGACAAGGAGATTTGATCAAGCTTGAAGAAGCTGAAATCAGGGGAGAAAAAAGTTACGGCATGATTTGCGCAGGCGAAGAAATCGGACTTTCGCCATGCCCCGAAGGAGAAATCACGGAACTAAAAACCAAAGCAAAGCCGGGGACTCCTCTCGCGGAAGCTCTAGATCTCAACGACGCAATAATCGAAATCGACAACAAGTCTCTAACCCACAGACCGGACCTTTGGGGACACTACGGAATTGCTCGCGAAGTCGCAGCTCTCACCGGAAAAAAACTCAAGAAGCTTACTCCAAAAGTAGAAGCAATTTTCGCGCCACAGTCAGACGAAAATCTTTCAATCGACATTAAAAACCCTGAACTCTGCCCAAGATATATCGGGGTAAAAGTTTCCGGAATCGAGGTAAAAGAGTCACCAAAATGGCTCAAGAAAAAACTTGAAGCTGCAGGACACGCAACTTACAACAACATTGTCGACATAACGAACTTCATCTCGTCGGAACTTGGGCAACCAATGCACGCTTTCGACGCAAGTTTGATAAAAGGCGGCATCGTAGTCCGCACCGCAACTCTGGGAGAAAAAATCAAAACGCTCGATGGCATTGACCGCGAACTCACAGATAAGAATCTTCTTATCGCCGATCACGAAAAACCTATCGCAATAGCGGGCGTAATGGGCGGAGAATTTTCGGGAATTAACGAACAAACAAACACTATAATTTTCGAGGCGGCAACATTCGACGCGGTATCGGTCAGGAAGACATCAACCGCACTCGGACTCCGCACAGAAGCCGTACAAAGATTCGAAAAAAGCATCGACCCAAACCTCGCGCAAATCGCAATGCTTAGAGCGTTGGAAATTCTCAAGAAGATTTGCCCGACCACAAAAATCGAAGGTCAAATAATCGACATCAAAAACTTCAACCAAACAGATACGATAATCGAAACTTCCGCAGACCGAATCGCAAGCAAAATCGGCGCACCTCTTGCAACAAAAGACATTGTAAAAATCCTTAAGAGCCTCGAATTCGGCGTGCAAAAACAAGGCAAAA
>Ga0156435_108_pt2 | contig 63389 bp, 56 predicted proteins | sample RifOxyA2_FD_108078 | JGI IMG/M metagenome (GOLD analysis project Ga0156435, IMG submission 108078) | Candidatus Peregrinibacteria bacterium RIFOXYA2_FULL_41_18 | reverse complement strand
TGACACGAGGCTTGATATAAATCTTGTAATCGCCCTCTTCTCCGGGTGCGCTTATCGTGAATTTAATCTTGCCGGTTTCTCCGGGTTCGACAGAGGACTCTGAGAGATAATAATTGCTGACTGTTATACCGACCTGCTTCACGAATCCGACTGTAAGATTGTCATCAGTCCAAGTTTGATATCCGATATTTTCAAGCTGAATCCAAACCTCTTCTTTTTCTCCGGGTTCAAATTCCGTCTTGTCGCTCTTCGACACGAATTCCGCCTTATTAGACTTATCATAAGCAAGAATTTCGAAATAACTGTCCTCGGTGGCATCAGCCTCGACGACGTCACCAAACACAGGAGTGAAATACGAAGTGTAATATCCGGAAGCGGTAGGTCCCTCTATATTGAAATCAAAAGTCGCAGTTTCCCCCGGAGCAACCTCGGCCTCATTCATGAGTCCGTATTTAGTTTTGTCGAACCCTCCTATAAGCTCGCTCTCTCCGTCGTCAGGTACGCCCAAATACAAAGGATAATCCCCATCGTTTTTCCAAGTTATATTCCCGTTGTTTTTAATCTTGATTGAAACCGCAACCTCATGTCCCGTCTCGATTCTGCTGCTGCCGACATCAATATCTACAACTTCATAAGACAAGTCGGGAGCTTCGACATAAACAGGCAGATTTATGTAATTGGAGGTTTTTTTGTATCCGTTAAAAAGGGGAGTGATGTCAAATGAAACGAACCCGCCCTGAATATTGGAATTTAATTTTATAGTAAAAGTCCCAGTATTTCCGGGAGCAACAGAAGTTTCATCCAAATAAGCAATACTCTTACTGGAATCTTTATTTAAATCAACAATCAAATCGGCGGAATAATCCGCATTTGCGACCAAATAAGTTTTGCTGTCCCATGTCGCCGTTCCGATATTTTTTAATTTAAAACTAAACTCTTGTTCATCTTCAGGATCCAAACTGAGGGTTTCCCAATCTCCAACAGCTTCATAAGCGAATTCAGTTGTCGAACCGTAGCTGTAATCTCCTTCGATCGCACTTGCGATGGAAGATCTTATGTAAGGAAGTAATTCATAGACATGCTCTCCGGGACACGCTGTCGCATCCGAATCTTTATGCCCCGAAACATTCTCAAGAATTCTATCTCTGAAAGAAGAAGATCCTTCAACATCGATGTCGAACTCTTCCGCTTGATCTTGAATCAGAGCCATGAGGCTAACAAGAGCATCATAAGATAGTTCGCTCTCCTCATAATTTCCCAAGATGGAAATTCCAATCGACCCGACATTAAATCCTGCAGAATGGCCGCCGACGACACCTTCGCCGCCTGCACGTCCTTCATAAACATTTCCATATTGATCGATAATGTAATTGTAACCGATATCGCCCCAGCCTCTGCTTATGGCGTGGTAATAATAGATTGCGCGAATTGCAGCCTCGGGATCATCAAGATCTGAAGTTGTCGCTGTGTGATGAATTATTATCTTAGTGACATCTTCCGGATATTCTTGAGCCCAAGTAAGACGTTCGCCGTCTTCATACATAGTTGTATCTGCTATTTCCAACTCGTCATCATATAAGCCTCCCCATAATTCCTGTTCGATTGCGGAAGATTTCCCATCATCATCTTCCAGCTCGTCCTCATCTCCATCATAGAAACGGTAATCTTCATCAGCACCCCATTCGGCGCGAGAGATTATATCGATAGACCCATCGGAAAATTCAAGCTTCTGAAGTGCGGTAGGCTCTTCAAAATTATTATCTTCGGTATTAACATATTGAAAACTTACATCTTTTAAATAAGGTGTCTGAGAACTATCATCAGAATGCATGGAAACCTTATATTGGAATGCCGTCGCGGTATTAGTAACAGCAAAGCTATACCCCTCATAATCTTGACCACCTTCGTTATCAAGAGCTATCCAATCCGTCCATTCGCCGGTATCAACTTCAAAAAATTTTATAAATAAATCTATCGAAGTCGCATCCGGAATCGATTCATCCCACTCTATGGAGACCGCATTAAACGGAAACTCCGCTTGAAATTCATTCGAAATAAAAACCTTATCTTTCTGATATGCGGGCGCGGAAGTTGTCGAAGCCTGCAATTCAGGATTGAGATAAAGCTCTATGCTATCGTAAGCGGTTCCGATTTTCACGCCGTCTCCTTTTTCCAAGATAAACGTATATGAGAAAAGAGAAGCGATTATTGTAAAAATCAGAGCTGCAGAAATTTTCTTGGCTATGTGCATCGGAGATTTTTTAAAAACTTACATCCAGAAATTATAACATACTTTTGCTCGACTTGATACGACATTGGAATTGACAAAATACAGGATTGAGATGGGATAATATTGTGCCGAAAACTATGCGTGCTAAAATCAAATTGTTGAACACATAACCTAAAACACAAGATGGCTCACATATTTACATCGGATACATTCAAGCAAGAAGTTTTAAACGGAAAAGGCTTAGCGGTTGTAGATTTCTATGCTGACTGGTGTGGTCCTTGCAGAATGTTGGCTCCTATTATAGATGAATTGTCAGCGGCATATCCCGATGTGAAAATCGGAAAAGTGAATGTCGATGAAAGCGGTGATTTAGCAGGACAATATGGAGTAATGAGTATTCCTACAATCATATTTTTCAAGGACGGACAGGTTGTGCATCAAGCAACAGGTGTGAAATCAAAAGCCGATCTTGAGGCGAAGATTAAAGAGTTGAAATAACAGAAGGTCGTTTAAAACAATTTCAGTTCAGCATTATCGCAAATCCTTTCCAGATTTTCTTTCGTTTTTTCCGCGAACTTAATGTATTTGCCACAATGCGTGCAGTCCACGCGGATAGGGGAGTCGGGAGTTTTTTGTGTTAATACGCCTTCAGTTTCTTTGTTGCATTTCGGGCAATAAAAACCTTCCGCGCATTTTTCCTCGAGCACATCCGCAGGCTCAACTTTATCCGCCGCCTCCTGCGCCAATTTATCGCACATATTGTTATATTTGTCCGAAGCATGACCTTTTACCCAATTCCATTCGATATCAAGCCCTTCCGCCAAACCTGACAATTCGCGCCAGAGATCGAGATTTTTTTTGGATTTAAATTCACCTGACATGGTCTTGATAAGCAAGGTCGAGTCGCTAAACAGATCTATTTTCGCATCGGCATGATTTTTCTTAACCCATTTAAGCGCCTCTATTGCGGCCATGATTTCCATTCTATTGTTCGTAGTTGCACTTTCGCCACCGGAAGCTTTTTTGGTTTTTCCATCATGCAAAACGACAAAAGCCCATCCACCCGGACCGGGATTCCCTTTTGAACTGCCATCGGTATAAATTTGTATTTTTGTCATGATGAAACTTTAAGTTCTGCTTGCCGTAGAGTCAAATTTTATAAATAATGCTCTCGGTATGCGGGGTTAGTATAGTGGTAGTACGTGAGCTTCCCAAGCTTAAAGCGCGAGTTCGATTCTCGTACCCCGCTCCAAAGCGCTCGAAGAGCGCAATACTATCAAGCCGATCGCGCAAGCAATCTCCATATGAACATCTTCAAATAGATATTATAATTGAGGAATCATTGAGGTTTAATTTGCTAAAAAAGAACAAAATTACAAAATTAATAAGCGGAGTACGTATTCCGGTAGTATCGATTGAGGATTTAATTGCTATGAAGAAAAAAGCGAATAGAGATCAAGACATCATGGACTTAAAAGCATTAATTGAATTAAAAGGCTTATGAAGAAAAAATCTCAAAAAATAGATTTGGATTTGCTTAAACATTGGAAGCGAGTTAGTACAAAAGGGAAACTTGATTGGCTTGAAAGCGCTTTGTATTTCGGAAAGATGAAACGTTTCAGTCACGATAAACGCAAATAAAAAACCCCCGCATTACGCGAGGGCTTTTTTCAATTTGCAAAGAAAACTACTTGCGACCCTTCTTGCCCTTCTTTGCAACTTTTTTCTTAATAACTTTCTTAGCCTTCTTGGCTACTTTTTTCTTTTTTACAACCATGTTGTGTTTTTGTTTTTAATTAAAAACTACATTAAACATACTTTCATTATTTATTTTTTGCAAATACTTTTTTGTAAATGTGATAAAATCGCATTGATGAATAAAAAAAATATCCTGATTGTCGGCAATTACGGAGCGAATAATTTTGGAGATGAACTCGTTCTGAAAAATATTTTAACGATTTTTCACGAAGGAAAATCCTGTGTCGTCTCATCCTCTCCGCGTTATACAAAAGAGCATTTCAGAGTTGATAGTTGTTTTCCGTTCCCATCTGGTATTCGCTCGTTTTTTTCATCGATTTTTATGGGGCGAATTTTCAAGACAATAAAATATTACGCGACATCGGACATGGTGATTTTCGGAGGAGGAACTTTATTCACAAGTGAAGAACCGATTACTATTTGGATTTGGTCGGTACAAATTTTACCGGCGATTATTTTGCGCAAGAAAATAATTTGTTTTGGACAAGGAGTGGGGGAAATTCGCGGGAAATTTTCGAAATGGATTGTGAAAAAAATCTTCTCGCGATTTGATAAAATAATTTTGCGTGATCGTGAGTCTGAAAAAATCCTGCGTGCAATCGGCGTGAAAAAAGAAATTGAAATTGCGCCGGATCCAGTCTTCGCAATGAAATTGAAGAAGGCTAAAGGTGGAGAAATTCTGGTCGCATTAAGAGATTGGAAGTTTTTACAAAAAGATTTTTCGCAAGTCTTGTCGGAGTTTCTTGAGTGGGCTTATTCGGAATTTGGGCTGAAGGCTCGTTTTTTGATTTTTGATCGAGCAGATCAGGACATGTCAGAGAGAACTGCAAAAAAAATAACTTCATATAAGGCGGAAATTACCGAAATCGATTTTGATAATTTTGAGAATGTTTTTTCAAAAGGCTCTTTCGCGCTCAATTTTCGTCTCCACGCAAGTATAATTTGTTTCATCATGGGTATCCCATGCATAGGATTCGCATATGAGGATAAAGTAAGAAGAATGTTCCAAGAAAACGACAAGTCTCAATACGCGATGGGAATACAAGATGTCGATGTTGAAAAGATTAAAGAGAAATTCAGAGATTTGACGCGCAAGAATTCAATGCTAAAATAAACCCCTATTTTTTAAGCTAAATACTATGGAAAGTGGGAATCATGGAAAAATGGCCGTTATGGCGGCAGCAATGACATTATTAACCGCTTGTGGTGAAGGTAACAACATGACGACGGCCCAAGGGGCTTCTCAGGATGAATGTGCACAGGGTTGTCATGATTACATGGAAGATGAAGAAGCAAGTTGTGATGGAAATTGTCACGTTGCCGAACAAACAGATACCGGATCTGATACGGGAGATGTTGAGGAGTTGGTTCGCAAGCATCATGCGAATCTTTCTACCTACTCACACGTCAGTAAATAAAAGATGAAGTTACGGCGTTGAATCAACTTGATGTTGAAAGCTTTTTGATAATTGTATAAGATTACGTTCGCAAATTGGAAAAACTTGCAGGTGTCGTATAGTGGCTATTATGTCAGCCTTCCAAGCTGAAGAGACGGGTTCGATTCCCGTCACCTGCTCCAGACAGCAAATTGCGTTTTATCGCCCGCCCAAACCCACATTTATATTTGTAGCAATATTTCGCGCAAACTTATTTATTAAAATAGGACTTGAAACAATAAATCCACTCATACCAATTCGCAATTAGAACATTACGAATTGGTATCATAACGAAAAAACGCCAAAACTATGAGTTGCTTTTTTACTTTCCAAGAATTCTAAACATTCCTGTGCCGCAAGCAGGGCATTTCCCCTTCATAGCCTTGCGTCCATTTTTCATTTCTACTTCTTTAGCATCAGACATTTCCTGTTTTGCCTTACATTTTACGCAATAGCCTTCCATGAGATTTTAGGTTAAAGTTTATTGGCAACAAGCTTAATGCAAACCACCATTATCCCAAAGGATTCCGGTTTGTCTTAATGGTGAATATGTGTCGTGCGTTATCAGATATTTAGCGTGAAATACTGGTCCATCAACAGGGTACAGAGGCTTGCCGTCCACGCCATTTCATGGTATAATAACGAGATGAATAAATCACTTTGGGCCGTAATAATCTTGCCGGTAATAATGTTTTCCGTGGCGTATGCGGAATTTTCCGACGTATCGGAAAACAGTACGAGTTACGATGCGATCGATTACGTTCAAGTGCATGGAATCGTGAACGGATATGAGGACGGGGAGTTTAAACCCAATAATAAAATCAATAGAGCGGAGTTCGTTAAGATAATCATAAATGCACTTTTCGAAGCGGATGAAATTGCGAACTGCACACCGACACGCAACTTTACGGATATCGCAGGCGACGAATGGTTCGCTCCTTACGTATGCGTTGCGACGAACAACGGGATCATAGCCGGATATGACGATTCGACTTTCAGACCGGGAAATAACATTAATTTCTCGGAAGCGTCAAAAATAATGGTTGGTGCATTTCAATATAATGTCGGGGCTGATGAGATTTGGTATAAACCTTTCGTGCAAGAACTTGAAAACAGAGGCGCAATACCTACGAGCATCTGTTCTTTTGATCAATACGTTTCGCGCGGAGAAGTGGCGGAGATGATTTACAGGCTTATGGAAAACGTCAGTGATAAGACTTCCACTAAGTTTTTCTCGGATGACGCAGAATTAATAGACAGCACAATTTTTTCAAAAAAATATTCGGTTAAGGATCGAACATGGGGTCAGGGGATCTCAGCAACAAGCGATGGCGGATATATAGTTACAGGGACTACAATTCCCAAATGTGAAATGTGCGATACGGATGCTTATATCTCGAAAATAACAGACAAAGGTGCTATTGAATGGACAAGGCTCGTACAAACGGTTTCCGGAGGAAGCGGAGGAGATGAGGGATACGTGGCGATACAATTGGATGATGGCGGTTATTTGATGGGCGGACTTACGCCCGGACTTGAAACAGATGAGGAAATCGCAGGCACTTCTTACACGCGGCTAAAAACTTTTTTCTCAAAATTCGACTCCGAAGGTAACTATCAATGGAGCAGAAATTTTCCTTTTGGCTCTACGGATTTGACAGATTCGATTTATCCGACGGATGATGGAGGATTTATATATTTGGAAAACATGTCGGAATGGGAAACGCAGGATGCGGGTGGTGATATTTATTATGAATTTCCATATTCATCTCTCAAACTTATAAAATTCGACAGTAATGGAGATGAGGAATGGGTAAAGAGAATCAGCGCGGATGATGACGACAATTCGGCCTTCGCTTTAACAAGCGATGGAGGATTTATTTTGACCGGAAATATCAATTATCCGGATGAGGATGGCAATATATGGGGTTATAGCGAAATGGAAGGCGTGATGAAACTGGATGGGAATGGGGATTTGGAGTGGGCGAAAAGTATAGAAGCGATCCCTTTTGAAATACCGACTGCTGTTATGAATGAAGCCGGTGACGGATATACGGTGGATTATCTCGAATGGCGTATGCCGGCCGGATGGATTGATTTTGTGAAAGAAACGCCAGATGGCGGATATATTGCGTTTGGATTGTTTTCAACTCTCACAACAAGCGGATTAAATCTTCCTATTGATATGGAAGCGACCTTGGATCAGCCACTTATGGCGGTAAAAATGGATAGTGATGGGAATTTGGAGTGGGCGAAAACTCTTGTTGTGGAAACGGCAAGTTTTAAGGCCGACTTGCTTGTCGAGGCAACTTCCGATAACGGATTTATTTTGGTAAGCGCTTTTACGGCTCAGGATGATGATATGGATGAAAAAAATGCGGAATATATGGACATAATTCTTGAAATTAATGAGGCTTTTGACAACGGCGAATTGACTGTGGATGAAGCGATTGAGGCCTATGGTGAAATTCCGGAAGAGTATACCAATACGAGTAGATATAATTCTCTTGTGATAAAAACGGATGACGAATTCAATCTGCAATGGGTGGAGCAAATCGGCGGAGATACTGCGTTTTATTCAAACGACGCGACGATGACTGATGATCAGGGGATAGCGATAATCGGTTCAATCGGGGATTTCGTTGATGAAGATTTCACGGAATATATGTACGTTGTTAAATTAAATGCGAATGGAAATACGACCGCGGATTCGAGTTTCGTTTTTGATTATGAAGGATCGACTTCTTCTGAAGACGTTACGGCTTATGTTCAAATGAACGATTTGGAAGCAACGTCTGAGGATTATGATTTGCCGGTTAGAGATCAATCTCCATTTACTCCATCTTATACGGCAACAACTTGGGACATCGATCCGGTTGTTGAAGCATCTTTACCACTTTGTTACGTCGATTCCGGTGATTCGACAGGAATTAGTGACGAAACAAATTGGGCGCAGGTATATTACGATGGTGTTGCTGAAGTCGAGCCGACAACAGATACGAGTTGGGAAATCTATAATGAGCTTATGCCGATTTTGGACGAACTTTATGACGGAGAGGTTAAGCTTTGGGATAATTTTTACGGGATGATGCTCGACTTTGCGTTTGGTAGAGTTGTGACAGAAGACGATATAGCGGCTGTGCAGGAATATTATGAAGGATTGGGATATGAAATGATGTCGAATGAAAATGGGACTCTGACAATGGAAAGAATTGGGCGAACGATTGATTTGGATTTTTCAATACTGCAGAAGACGAAGGGAACTCTGACTGTGACGTGGTAGCACATGGCGGTATATTGACTTTTTATGTCAATGCGACTAATTTTATCACCTATTTCTTTAAAAAAAACACATGGGCACGTTGATAATAGGAAAACAGCTTCATGAACATTGCGGTGGCGCGAAAGGAATTCGTAATGTTGTTTTTCAAATGAGAGGGGTTGAAGTAGAAGAACAAGGTGATGATGTGTTAATCGCTCATCCAGACGTTGATGGACTTGCAGGTCGTATAAAGGCGATGATTGTAAAGACGGCAGCGACATCCGCACCGTCGTTTGACGACTTCTCGGATGGAAGGTTGGGTAGGGAGAACCCATCAGATGGAAATGGTCGTGCTAATGATGATTCGCAAACTACATCTTACACAGTATGTCCTCGGATAGAACAGGTCATGCCCGAGACAGAAGAATCATCGCCGGTTGGAGGTTGCTAATACCAATTCGCAATCAAGATTGAGTCTATATATACGACACTTCCAAAGCGGCTTGCCCAAAGCCGTTTTTCTGATATCCTGTCCTGCGTACACTACCACTCGATATGAACATCAAAAACACAATACTTTCGGAAGATAAAAAACTCCTTCCAAAAATAGGATTCGGAGTCCTTATTTTCTTGATACTACTCAACACTTGGCAGATTTTTTCAGTAAAAAATCAACTCGCCGAAACCTATCAAGCAACAGATGATGCGCAACAGGCAACAAGCCTAATCGAAGAGTTCGCAAACGACTTGAACGAAGTAAGGGGAGTGCTTCTGCTTCCGGAAAAAGATTATAGCTTAAATGAAGAAGAGGTAACGGAACAAACCGAAGAAGATCCTTTGATTTCAAACCTAGCAACGTACATAGCGGATTTGGCGAAAAGCAAAGAGTATTCGCAGAAGAAATCTGAAATGGACGCTTATTTTGCATCGGAAACGTTCAAGGCGCTTCTTGCAAATAACAATCTCGCAAATCCTGAAAATACATACAATATACAGAATGCGAACGGGCTTACGATTATGAGTATAAGTTTGTCGAGTGACGGAGTTTACGGAATGGAAGACTATTTTGGAGAGGTGGAATTATCTGAAAACACGACTTCAAATCTAACGTCAACCATTGAGAGTACGCTTGCAAACTTGCAAGAACTTACAGATAGAATTACTACTTCGGAATCGGCTCGAACAAGTTTGAAAAACATCCTGTATTCGGCCGGAACAACTTATGACGCTATGAGAGCAAAAGGCATTTCCGCCGATAACGAAATCGAAACGGATACAGGCTTCAGTTACGACATTATAAATCAGGATCAGAGCCTACTTGCGAGCATCGGATTGGCAAAAGACTTGCCGGATGCGATCATGTGGTATAACGCTTCAACAGGAGAAAAAGCGCATATTGCAATCTCTCAAGAAGAGTTATCTGCCAAGATTGCGGATCTCGATGGAAGCACAGCTTTGCAAAATGATATAAGCGATAAAAAAGAAAAAATCGAGAGCATGCTTCAAGATGCGGGATTCTTGAAAATACTTGAAGAAAGCAGTTTGTCGATCGCAACGGCGCGAGAAGACGACAATGGAATTTATTATGATATAACAGATGATACAGGTACTCTTGTTAAGACTATTTATATAGATAAACATAGTGGCAAAGTCATGGTTTCCGAACCTGATGGTACAAGTTCGACGGAACTTTCCGCTGCGGTGACAGATAATACAGACGCTCAAAAAAAAAACCTAAATTTACCCGCGTCCTTGCCTGACGAGTACCATTCCGCTGCCGACGCCGAAGGAGCCATGAATATGCTTATCCTAGGCAAGAACGGTTCGAACGTCGATACGATAATTTTTGCAAATGTGAATCCCGATCAGCAAAAGGTCACGATGATTTCAATTCCGCGCGATTTGTTCTATGAAGACAGGAAGATTAACAGCGTTTACGCGCTTTTCGGCATGGATGAATTTATTTCGCAAATCGAAGAAATAACAGGTCGAGAAGTTGACCATTATATACTGGTGGATATGTACGTTTTCGCGGATATTATCGATCTCATGGGCGGAATAGATATTACGCTTGAAGAAGACCTGATCGATCCGAGTTACGCAACTTACGACAACGGTGTTTGGAGTACGCTTTATTATCCGGCTGGGGATTATCATTTGAACGGTACGCAGACTCTTAGGGTTGCGCGTTCGCGCCATTATTCTTCGGATTACGACAGGGCGGCTCGCCAACAGATGATTTTGGAAGCGATTAAGGAAAAAGCCTTAAGTATGGAAATAGCGGATGCAGGAACGCTTTTCGGCATAATGAAAACGGTTCTGGAAGATACGGAAACAGATATAGGAATGGACTTAGCACTTACATATTATGTTAAGTATAAAAATTACTCGATTGAGCGCGGAAACGTAATGAGTACGGTAAATGTTCTAGCATCCGAACATGAATACGTGGATTACAACACTTCGGCCGCAGAAGAGGTTTGTGACGAAACTACGGGGGTATGCGAAACTAAGAATTTTGTTTATATTTTGACCCCTTACGGGGGGAATTGGGATTACATCAAGTGGTATTTTGATGAGACGCTGAATTGAAGATACAGGAGGAGAATATAAATATGTTGAAATAATGGAAGGTTTTATATAAACTCCCTCTAGCTGGAACATTATGCCGCGGTAGCTCAGTGGTAGAGCGAAGGATTGAAAATCCTTGCGTCGGTGGTTCAATTCCGCCCCGCGGCACCACGTTGTTGACAGAGGCCATATTATGACTTATGGTTTCTTCTTGTGTCTTTAAGAAGCAAATCGAAAGCTATAACTATAGAGTATGGAATTTGAAGATATTATATCCGAGGGCTATGAAATCATCTCGCATCCGGGAGGAGGACAGGCTCCTCTTTGCGTTAGGGCTGAAAGATTGATATCGGAAGCAGAGGAGAACGATATTACGGAAATTGTAGAAAATGGAAGAGTCATATTAGGATATAGGAAGGGTTTTAAAGATAGAGTGAAGGTTATAACGATAAAAGTACCTCCGGTAAAACTGAGTAGGCTTGTTCAGGCAAATGGTATAGTAATAGATAGGAGTCATCCATTGTCGGGGATTTTCATGCATTCTCTTGGTAGCGACAGATTTATTTTTGGAAGGCCTGTAAGAGAAAAATACAAAGACACGTTGGGAACTCCAAGAGAAGAGATCTTGCGTGCGGTATCTGCCGACTTTGAAGCGTGGCAAAAATTATTGAGTGAATTAAGAGTCAATCAGTAATTCACACTCTTTCTCTCAAAAAACGCCTGCTCATGATCGCAAGCTGGGCATTTAAGAGGTGGAGTGGCACCTTCATGTACATATCCGCAATTTCGGCACCTCCATTCGATTTTCTTTTCTGCCTTAAAAACTTTTTTCGTCTGAATTAATTCCATAAGTTTGAGATATCTCTTCTCGTGTGCAATTTCCGCCTTTGCGATATTCAAGAAAACAAGGGCTACATCTTTTCGGCCTTCTTCCTTTGCCTGAGCTGCGAACTCGGGATACATGGTCGTATATTCATATTTTTCTCCTTCTGCAGCGTGTTTCAAGTTGGCAAGCGTTGCTTGAATGCCATTAAGAAGCTTGAACTCTCTTTTCGCATGCTCTTTTTCGTTTAAAGCCGTTTCCTCGAAAAATCCGGCGATCTGTTCAAGTCCTTCTTTCTTAGCCTGCTTGGCGTAATAATCGTATTTATTGCGAGCCTGTGATTCGCCGGCAAAAGCCTTCGCAAGATATATATCCGTCAACTTAGGAGTTGTGAGAACCATTTTCTTGCCACAGCAAACCAGCTCTCCTCCGCCGACGTGTTGAACCTCTACTTCATTACCGCAAACCGAGCATTTGAAGCCTTGATATATCTTGGAAACGTTCATTTTGTTTTTATTAAAAATTTAAACCATACAAATTATACATTACACTATTGCGAATCTGCAAAAACTTGTCTTGCACACACCTTTCGAGCATGATAGTATATCAACGCTTATTGATATACGAATATGAAAAAAACAGCCTCTGCCTTCAAGGCGATAGGGGAGCCTAACAGATTGAAAATAGTCGAACTGCTTTCGTCGGGCGAGAAATGCGTATGCGAAATAGAAGCTGCACTCGACTTGCCGCAAAATCTTGTGTCGCACCACTTAAGAGTTTTAAGAGAAGCGGATCTGATAACCGTTTGTTGCGAGGCGCAATGGAAACATTACTCTCTCAATAAAAAATCGATAAATTCTTTAGCCAAAAATTTACAAAATTTAACCCACAAAAAATGTTCGAATATATCTCCTCGCAAATCGTGTACTCTATGATGGGCTTGCAAACAGGCTCTCGCGAAACGGAAGTGATTTACTTCTTTATATATGATTCGATCAAGATTTTGACGCTGGTTTTCGCAGTTGTAACGGTAATCGCTTTCATAAGAACGTTTTTTGCTCCGGGAAAAACGAAAGCATTTATGGCGAAGGCCAAGTATGGATCTGGCAATCTTATAGCTTCAATGTTCGGCGCCGTAACCCCGTTCTGTTCTTGCTCTTCAATACCTATTTTCATAGGATTCATTAAGGCCGGAGTACCGGCGGGAGTTGCGTTTTCATTCTTGATCACGTCACCGCTCGTTAATGAAGTTGCATTTGTAATAATGGGAGGAATGTTCGGATGGCGCTTGGCAACACTATATGCAGTTTCAGGAATCGTACTTGGTGTTGTTTGTGGAATACTTATAGATTTAATAGGGGTGGAAAAAGAAATAATTTTGGAGAGAGGGCCTAAGATAATGCAACCGGATTTCTTGCCGAAGACTTTTGATGCGAAAAGCAAATATGCAGTTAAAGAAGGCTGGACAACGCTTAAGAAACTTTTTCCATACATATTGGCGGGTGTAATGATGGGTGCTCTCATCCACGGATATGTTCCTCAAGAGTTTTTCATGAAGTACGTCGGCAAATATGAAATGCTGTCCGTACCTATAGCTGTTCTTATCGGCGTGCCGATTTATGCAGGCTGTTCGATGCTAGTACCTATTATCTTCTCAATAACTGCAAATGGCGTTCCGCTCGGAACATCGCTTGCGTTCATGATGGCTATAGCCGGATTATCGCTGCCAGAAGCCGTAATGCTCAAGAGGGTATTAAGCATAAAACTTATCGGAATCTTCTTCGGCATGGTTGCCGCAGGAATTGTGATAATCGGATATCTGTTTAATTTCCTGAGCTGAGAGTGGTTGCGGCCTTAGCGATTTTTAACCGACCTCATACCTTCGGCCCAACTCAAACCGTCTTTTATAGTCATACGTCTACCATGACGCGGATCAAAAACAGTATCGCGATCAACAGGTCCACCTTGGTCATAATTAAAATGTACCCCGACAACTCTGGAATCAGGCTCTATCAACTTGCCTAAATCGCTTTCACACCTGAAAGGAGCATCCATCCCGTCAAAATATTCTGAAACTATACGCAGGCCTAAACCGCGCACATCCTGACAAGTGGAAGTAACCACATTTATTCCTTGTGCCTCCTCCGTTTCCTGACTCCATTCGCCGGTTTGTCCTTTTAATACACCCATAGCTCGCCAAACTGCATAAAGGATTGCCAAACGAGTGGTTTGAATAGGGCGCTCTCTTAAACATAATGCGCTAGGTTGCACAACAGATTGAATTTCAGCAACATCAGCTTCTCCTACGCCACCCCTCATTGCACTTACAACCTCCATCCCATCATTTATTATGAATGGAACTTCATCTTTGGTTGTCCCGCGTAAAAGTGCCCGCAAAAGTCTTCTATCGAGAGGAGGGTTTTTTAAAATATCATTCGTTATGATTTGTTCTTGAGGTGTAAGATTCATAAATGGTTTTTAATAAGGTAGTAGAGTATCACGATATTGCGTTTTGTCAAGGGTGGGGAGGTAAAGCAACAGAAGAGGCAGGCTTCCGGCGCTATCGTTTTTATGGTATAATTACAGGATTGAATCATACTAAAATATGCCAATTGAGGAAGGACAACCTGACCCAGACATCTATACGCCTGAAACGCGTGCGCTTTTGCAAGAGGCGGATATGACGCCGGAAGATGTTCATGCCGTGGCAACTTTTACAGGGGCTTTTCAGAGGAGGGTTCTCTCTTTAACCGATGAAACGGAACGTCGTCGAATTAGCCTTATTAGGCATGTCGAGAGGGATGAACAAGCATTTATAAGTGTGGTTTCGGATGAGTTTTTTGATGTTTTTGACAAGAAAAAACACAGAGGAATGGTTCGTTCTTTAGGTAAAGATATACGGAAATGGAGTGCCTTAAAAACAGAATTGGGAAAATCTAAAGCACAATCACTTACCAATCCTTTATTATTATTTTTATTGGAAGAATTTCATTTATTTCAAGGTGAAGACGGACGTTTCGAGAAATTGTTGGAATTCATGCGGTATTACAACAACGGGGCTTCGACATATGCTGTAAAAGCAAGTTGTGATGAATTTGGTCGTAATTTTAGAGAAATAGAATCGGACGGGATGTTAGATATATATTTAGATACATGTTTGAAAAATAAAACAGAATGGGAATCGACGAAAAGGCCAGATCGACATTATGGAAGTTGGGCATTTCAATTTGCCAAATTGACAAAAGTTTTTAAAGGGGATCGCAAGATTTTCGACGAATTAGCTGATATGAATTTGTCGGTTTTCGGATGTTCAAAATCAGAAAATTTTAATAAGATTTATCAAGAAGACATGGTAAAACTCAGAAGAGTTTATGGCGTTTTAGATAAAGAATACAGATCTGGTTTATCTCATGGCTTGTTTGATTTGGCCATAAGCGTTGCCAAACCAGGGGATGTTGACGAGTTTGAGCAGGCTTTCAGTTTAATACGAAGTACGTTTAAGAATGATTTACCTTGGGGTATTAATGATACTTTTCGCGAAAATTTGCCTAAATTTAAAGCTTATTGTGTTTTAATGCAGACTTTAAATAACTGTTACCCTTGTCAGGAGTTTCTTCTTATGTCTGAAGACATGCTTTTAAGAAGCGCCAAATTTGTAAAAGATAACAAGCGAGATGCTTATTTCTCAAGGGAGCTCGTCGTAATTTTCGCAATGTTTGACTCGGCCGTTTTGGATGATGAATCTATGATGCAAATATATAGAGATCTATCCAGTTTATATCCAGGTCGTAATTTTTCACAGCTGGTTATTCGGTTAGTGAGATTAGCAGGTGTTTACAGAACAGATCCCTCTAAATTCGGTTTGCTAATTAGAGATAGTGGAGGGAGGCTGGACTCTCTGCATCACATGGTTGATATTGATGATTATCAAGACTTATTTGGTGATGATTTGAGTAAGTTAAATGAGGTTTTGGACTGTTTGAATGGTTTAGGTGGGCATGCTCATGATGCAGGTCGTTTAAGAGATTTGGCCGATTTTTATCGTGGTGATTTTGATAAATTTAAGGCTTTCATTAAAGCTGTTGGGGCAAAATTGGGCATAATGGATCGCGAAATTCATATCGAAAATTATAAAAACCTGTTCGGTCAAGATGTGGATAAGCTGAGTACGGTTTTGGACGAATTAATAAGTTTAGATCCGAAAAACGTTAATGATCTCAAAGCTTTAAAAGATTTGCATGGTGACAGCATGGATAGATTTAAAATCGTTGTTCTTTTCTTAAGAAAATCTCCAGTATCTGATACGGCTGCTTGTGCAAGATTTATTGAAGAGTATGAGAGAGGGGGAGAGCCTGCAGCACGGGATTATTTGGATGATCAGGTTGAAAAATCAAAAACTCTTATCGGTTCATCTTTACCAGAAGAGTTACGAGCTGCTCGGGAGTATATGTTTTATGTAAAGCGAGTTTTCCCGAAGGGGAATTATTCCGATCATGATAAAAATGTTGCATGCGGAGATAATCTTGAGCACTTAAGCGGATATCATTACGATAGACAGGGGTATCCGGTTCAGATGACAGGGCTTTTGGGATACAGGTTGAAGGATGGTGCGGAAGAAGACGTTGATAAGCTTGAGAGTTATCAGCGAAGACTAAATGGTATTCGTAGTTTTGTTGCCAGTAGAGGACCCGATAACAAAGCTCTTCGGAAAGCTTTTGAAGAGAAAGTCGAAGCGATGTTTAAATCCAAAGCGAGAGCTTTTGCCAGCTTGCCAAATCTAAGTGTAAAAGAACAAATGCTTGCATTGTTTCTCACGGAAGTGATTAGGAAGGCGAAAGAAAGTGCTTCTTATAAGCCTGATGCCGAGGTTACAGATCTTATAGTAGAATACAAATATGCTTTTCAAGAAGATCTTGAGGCTTATGTTGTACGAACGGCTGACGAGGCTCGTAAAGGTAAAGATGAGGTAAGCCAACATTTCGTATTGTGGAGAGAGCTTTCTACTATTTATGGTGAAAACGTTAAGCATATTTTGCGTCATGATATTTTTGGCGAGCTTAGTAAAGAAGGTGGGAATACGGCGGCTTTGGAGGAATGTTTTTCTCGTGCTATGCCAGGCGACGGAGAAGATCTGAAATTAAAAAGCAAACAGCGGGATACACTTGCTCAGACCTTTGATAATGAGAGAATTCAACATGGGAAAAAACGAAGTGTATTGCAAGGACAGTGTGTTCGTATTTTTGGTGCGAATATTAAATTTGGTAGCGATGCAGCAAGGACATCTTTTGATGCGGAACTTGATAATGTTCTGCAAGAGTTAGCTTCTGTTGGGAGAATGGAGAAAGCTTATTTTTTCGAGACATCTGTCCCGAAACTGCTGGTAATGCGACAGAGATATGTTCTCGATGTCAATTCAAGGTTAGAGAATTTGTTTTCTTATGATATCAACAGAATCAATGAGGAGATTGCTAAGTTTGATGAGGTACTGGAAGTCGAAGCAAAGCAAACCACTATGGGTGGTGATCGCTCAAGAGTGGTTGAAAAATCAGCTAAAAAACGCAATATAAGAGGTTATTTTACAAAAACCAAAGAAACCGCGAACGCAAGAATGGGGGCTTATCTTTGCATTGCCGGAGACGAGAAGATGTGGAAAAACCCGAACTATTTTGAAATGGTTATGAAGGATGAAGATACGGGGAAATGTGTTGGGCTTACAATGCTGCTGCGAATTGATGCTAAAAATGGCAAGAAATATTTGTGGTTTGGTCCAAATCCTTTTGAAGGCTTTTTGGGGCAAGTTAGCTCTGAACAATGTTATCGTTACCAGTATTCAATTGCGGTTGAATTTGCTAGAGCAAACGGATTTGATGGAATAGTTGTCCCATCTCAAGATGGTCAAATTTTAGGAGCTTGTACAAACAGAGGCGGAGACTTCCCAGATCTTCTCAAGGCTTCTCGTCTTAGAGATCAAGATGGCCAACTAAAGATTGTTCGATTTGGTGAAAAGCATGAACTTGGAGGAACATATGGTTATGAAGACGGTGTATTGATTTGGGAAAGGGAAGCAGCGTAGCTCCTTACTGCATCTCCAACAAATCGATAGTCGAATTATGTGCATCGATAAGTTGATCGTAATAGTCAAAAACAATGTTGTAATCCGCGCTGTTTTCTTCAGTTACAAGTCCGGCATTCGCATCGTCGATAAGTTTCTTAACCTCTACTTCGAAGCCTGTTAAAACAGATAGATATCCGCTATTGAAGGTATCAATCAAGCTCTTGTATTCATCAGTTGTTATAGCATCAAGTTCCGTCTTTTCTTCTTGATGTTTTGCAACCAATCCATCATAAAGAGAAGTTAATCCCGCAACATCAGGATTAACAAAATCCCAATAGTTCAAGACATCCAGAATTTCATCAACCTTATCTGAAAGAAGCGTTATTGAAACGCCGATTTTCTCGACAGGGTCGGTCGTATCCTCATTCAATTCTCCTCTTGCGGAAACCTGATATTCGCTGATCAATTCGAACAGAGTATTTTGCAAGTCCAAGGCATTATAGTAACTATCTATTACAGCATTATCCAGCTCAAGAGCGTATTCGATATTCGTCTTGTAAGTATCATTGCCATAGTAAGTTGCAGCTTCGTTATATTTCTCGAAGAAAACTTCAAAAGAATCAAAATAACTGTTCGTTGCGGCCTCGAGCGCAGTTTGCTTGGTAGTATCTGGAATAATCATATCACTCGTGAAAAGACTGGCTCTTGCATCAGCCAAATCGGCAATTGCAGTCATATAATAAGACCCATAAAAATCAATCTCCATATCCGCAGTCGCATTCTCAGGTACGGTATTTATGTAGTCTATATAACCATTGTCGAGTTGTTCGGCTAACGGATTAATATAGTCTATATATGTGTTGTAGTAAGTCATCTCGTCCATTGCGAAAAGAGAGCATCCGCTTGTTAACAATATAGCCACGCCGCAGATCGCAATCAGTAATTTTTTCATTTTTATTTTTGATTAAATTTAAAACATACAACTTATACCAATAAACAATAGGTTCCGCAACTACGTTACTATGTCACTTCTCATACTTCTCATACTTCAAAACACTTCATTTTTTATGTCCTCCGGCAAGACACCTTTCCCCAAAAAATAAGTTCTAACGCTATCTGACATCTGTTTACTTCCGCAGATATAGACTTGAAGATTTTTATAATCAAAATCCGTTTTTTCGATAAGATCGGTAACGCGTCCGACGAATCCACTATAAGCACCTTCCGGTCTCGAGACGCAGATTTTATAATTCATACCCAAATCCTTAAATTCCTCTTCCATAAAAATATCCGCCAAATATCTAACGCCAAAAAACAACTTCACATTTCGCCCGCTCGAAATATTAGCATTTATCATCGCTCTAATAGGAGCAAGTCCAGTTCCTGTCGCCACAAATAAAACATCTTTTTTGGATGAAGTATCCATTAAGAAATGTCCGAAAGGTCCTTTGAAATTCAAGACTGCACCGTCTTGAAGACCGTTCAAAAATTGAGAACCGCGTCCATCCGGCAGAATCTTGACCAGTAATTCGAATCTTTTTCCGTCAGGTGCAGATGCAATTGAATATGCGCGAGACACGCCCGAAGGATCCTTACCGTCCGTGATTTCAACCATCACAAACTGCCCTGATTCATAAGGAAAATCTTCTTCCGCCTCAAACACAAAATGCTTAACATCTGCCGTTAAACCTTTCGCGGAGACGAGTTTTGCTTTAAATTCTTTCATGTAATTAAATTTCGTCATGAGTTTATATTGTTTACCAATTAAGGCAAGAACTATAAAAGAGCTCGAAGCGACATGCGTACCGTATGCCGATATTATAGAAATTTGGTTAGATCAATTTGAAGAGTTGGATTTTCAAGCTTTAAAAAAACTCCAAAAGAAAATCAAAAAACCATTCTTATATGTCCTTAAGCCAAAATCCGAGAAAGGTGCATTTAAAGGAACGGAGAAAGAAAGAATAGCTCTATTGAAAAAATCTCTGGATTTCGGTGCGAGCTATATAGATGTCGGCATAAAGACGCGCACATCAATCGGAGATCTAATCGCAACAGCTCGTAAGAAGCATGTGAAAACGATAATTTCCTATCATAATTTCAAAAAAACACCTTCTGCAGCAACGCTCGCAAATATTTATGCACGCATGAGGAAGCACAAGCCGAACGTGATCAAATTCGCCGTAAAAATAAACAAATCTACAGATATAGGCGTGCTTTTCGGTATGATTATCCGAGCTGAAAAAGACGCGCAGCCTATCATAACGCTCGGGATGGGAGAGAAGGGGAAAATCACTCGCATACTTGCGCCCAAACTGGGCAATTACTTATACTATGCGCCGCTGACCAAAGAAAATTCAACGGCGGAAGGACAGCTTACACATGCAGAATTAATTAATTACTGGAAATAATATGGGACTCAAAATAGGAATAGTAGGACTGCCGAATGTCGGCAAATCAACGATTTTCAATGCACTAACAAGAACAAAAGGGGCTCAAGTTGCGAATTATCCTTTCTGTACAATCGAGCCGAACGTTGGAGTTGTAGAAGTACCTGATGATCGACTTGGCCATCTGGCGAAGATCGTGACTCCCGAGAAAATAGTTCCTGCGATTATAGAATTCGTGGATATTGCGGGTTTGGTGGAAGGTGCGAGTAAAGGAGAAGGTTTGGGTAATAAATTCTTATCTCATATAAGAGAATGCGATGCGATCGCGCAGGTTGTTAGAGTTTTTGAAGATGGAAATATCATTCATGTGCACGGCGGAGTGAATCCGAAAAGAGATATTGAAATAATTGAATCGGAGTTGTTGTTTGCGGATATGCAAACGATGGAAAACCGCATAAGTAAGGCAAAATCCTCGGCAAAGTCCGGTAAAAAAGAGGACAAGGATTACGCAGATTTGCTTGATAGAGTTTATGAACAAATGGGAAACGGAATACTTGTAAGTAATATAAAATTAACACCTGAAGAAAAAGAACTTTTGCGCGATTTGCATCTGATAACCGCCAAGCCGTTTATGTATATCGCGAATGTTCATGAAGGAGAGATTTCAAAAATCGATATTGAAAAAATCAAGAAAGACATAGGGATACCGGAAGGGGCGACTCTCATACCGATTTCGGCGAAAATAGAAGAAGAATTGGTAGGGTTTTCAAAAGATGAGGCTGATAATTTCTTGCATGAACTCGGGCTTACGGAAACAGGTTTGAATTCGCTTATAAGAAATGCTTATGAATTGCTTCGCTTAAGGACATATTTCACAGCCGGTCCGAAAGAGGTGAAGGCTTGGACTATCAAGGCGGGCGATTTGGCTCCAAGAGCGGCCGGTGTTATACATACCGACTTCGAGAAAGGATTCATAAGGGCGGAAGTTATAGGATATGGCGACTATGTTAATCATGGTGGAGAAACAGGTGCGAAAGAAAAAGGAGCATTAAGGGTCGAAGGTAAAGATTATGAGGTAAAAGATGGCGACGTTATGCATTTTAGGTTTTCGAAGTAGCGAGATTTGCGTTTGGTAGCGGAGAGAAGGTGAGCTCCGCTAAGCTTTCTCGGAGCGGACAACGATTTTCAAGAAATAAGTTTCTTATTTCGCAAAAAATCGAGCAAATCCCTATTGAATAAGTAGCGAGAAATCTGTTCCGAAGCGATAAGAAGGCGAGCTCCGTCAAGCCTTCTGAGAGCGAAGGACGCCGAATAGAGAATTCAGATATTCTGTTCATAAGAACAGACTTCTAATTTTCTAATGAGGCGAGTTTTTCTTTCGGAATCGGAATTTAGGTATTGCCTAATGCCCCATGCCTAATATAAAATAAAACCTGCGAATTTATAATTTAATAAAACCAAAATGAAAAAACTTCTTGGGACAGCCCTGTTGATGGGGATGCTCACGGTTTTTGCTGGTTGCTTCAGCGTCACTGTTGATGGCGGAGAAGATACTCCTGCTACGACAACGACATCGACGACAACAACCACATCTTCAAGTATTTCCACGGACTGGCCTTCAGATGTTCCATTGAACCCTGCTTGGGAAGTAACAGGCAGTTCTAACACAAGTTATGAAGACAGTATCTATATATCCAAGACGCAATCTTGCGATTCTTGCACGAAGGATGAAGTCGTTCAATATTACAGAGATGCTTTAGCTGCTGAAGGATGGACGGAATATTCTTTCACAGATTCATCATCAGCTGACTACGGAGATTCAGTATCTGTAAGTTTTGAAAAAGGAGATTCTAAATACGTTTCGGTTTATTACAGCCAATGGGAATACCTTGGAACAACGATCGACGTAAGCTACAGCGAATACAGCTACTAAAAGTTGTAATTTAGATAAAATGACCGGCTCTGAAAGGAGTTCGGTCATTTTTTTAATAAGAGTAGAGAAGTTGCCTGCAAAAACCTTTTAGTATACTTTTAATACATGAAAATAATTCCAAACATATATCTGCTGGACGGTAAATGCGTGTCGCTCTACAAGGGGAAAGAGAACGAGCAAAAGAGAGTTTATTATAAAGAGCCTTTTCATACAGCAAGATTATTTGAGTCGGAAGGCGCAAAAACAATACAAATAACAGATTTGAATGGGAGTAAAACGGGAAGCCTTTACCATACGACAATAATCAAAAAAATCTGCTCGGGAGTTGATTCGGAAATACAGCTGGCTGGCGGAATAAGAGACATGGACTCTGTGGAGAAAGCTTTCAAACTTGGGGTATCAAGGGTGATTTTGGGTGTATCTGCGATACGTATTTTAAAAGAGGCTCTGGCAAAATACGGCAGTGATAAAATAATTTTTGGTATAAAAGGAAGAAAAAATATGGTTGATACGGATTTAACACTTGAAGGCTCTGCGCCGGAAGTAACCGAATTGGCAAAAGAGGTTGAGAAAACAGGTGTGACGCAGATTATTTACAAGGATTTGGAAATGGAAGGTGCGCTATACCATCCGAATTTTGACGAGATAGAGAGGTTGATTTATGAAACCGATGGAAGAATCGCCGTTTACAGCTCCGGAGGCATTGCGGACGAATATGATATTAAATTATTAAAAGATGCCGGTGCGGCAGGTGTAATAGTGAGCCGCGCTTTCATGGAAGATGTATTGGATCTAAGCGATATGATCGAGAAATACTAAAACATTTGACAAGTTTTCGGGCTTGGTATAACATGACAACGTTTTAATACGTTAAAACACTATGAAGACCGGAAAAACAACAATCAGCGACAGGGCAATTACGCCATCCGGTTTTGACGTTCATCATCATATCGCAAGGTCGTAGGTCGAGAATTGATTCTCGATTTATGACCGTTCACTGCTTATATAAGCGGTCTTTTTATTTTTTATCTCAATATAAAATGAATGCAAAAAAAATCAGTCCGATAATACTGAAAGGAACGCGAGATTTCTTGCCTTCAGAAGTAATTCAAAGGAAGAAAATCATGGATATTATACAGAAAATGTTCGAGAAATTCGGATATGTTCCAGTTGAAACGCCTATACTGTGTCCTGCTGAAACAATACTTGGAAAATATGGAGAAGAAGGCGAGAAATTAACTTACAATTTCAAAGATGCGGGAGGTAGAGGAATTGCTCTCCCTTATGATCTTACGGTGCCTTTCGCGAGATATTTCGCGGCGAATTACAACAATCTTGAAGTGCCTTTCAAAAGATACCAAATACAAAGGGTATGGAGGGCGGAGAAACCTCAAAAAGGCAGGTTAAGAGAATTTTATCAGTGCGATATAGATATTATCGGTTCAAAGAGCCTTATTTGCGAAGCTGAAATCGCAAAAATAATAGTCAGCACTCTTCTAGAACTGGGGATAGATGATTTTAAGATTAAAATAAACTCAAGGAGGCTTATAAATGCGATTCTGAAGTCTTTTGGGATCCCGGATTCGAAGGTAACTCCGATGATCAGGATCATAGACAAAAAAGACAAAATAGGAGAAGAGCAGATGGTCCAAGAATTGAGTAATATTGGAGTGGAAAACGGTCTGGAAGTTTTGAGTCGCCTGAAACCGATGAACTCTAATAAGGAGACTATGGATAAATTGAGAGACTCTGATGTTTCAGAATTGGAGACTTTTATGAGATACGCCTCGGATCTCGGGGTTGACGATAAATGGATACAGTTCGATCCAATGATGGCGAGAGGATTGGATTATTACACAGGGGTAATATATGAAGTCGTAAGCGAAAACTCTTCTCTTGGGGCGATATGCGCGGGCGGAAGATATGATGATTTGTGTTCGATGTTTTGCGACCAGAATTTCTCGGGAGTCGGAGTGGCTTTCGGTTTTGAAAGGATAATGATGCTTCTTAAAGAGAGGATGCTTGTTGTTGAAAATAAATCTTGTTCAAATGTTTTGGTGACAGTATTTGATGAATCCGCATTGAAAAAATCTCTGTCAGCATATAACTCGCTTGTGGAAGCGGGAATCAATTCGGAAATATATCTGGGTTTGGATAAGTTGAATAAACAGTTCAAGTATGCGGACAAAAAGAAAATCCCTTTTGTTGTCATACAAGGTCCGGAAGAAATACTGGCAAAGACGGTAACCGTTAAACGTATGGATACCGGTAAACAGAAGACTATTCCGGACAGTCAGCTTGTCGAATACATAAAAGGATATTATGAAGCCAATTAGAATTGCAATACAAAACAAGGGTAGACTAAAGGAGGAAAGCGTTGAATTCCTTAAGAGTTTCGGGTTGAAAATATTAAATAGTGATAGAGGATTAATCGGAAAGTGCGAAGGGCAAAACGTGGAGATTCTATATGTAAGGCATGGTGATATTCCGGTTTATGTACAGAGCGGAGCTGCAGATTTTGGGATTGTTGGCGCGAATGTTCTCAACGAGCGTAAGTTCTATGTGAAAAAGAACAAATCTCTCGGATTCGGAAAATGTAAGCTTGTTATAGCGGTCCCGAAAAATTCAGGTATAAAAACAATTTCTGATCTTGAAGGAGAAAGAATTGCGACTTCTTATCCGAACAGTTTGAAAAGGTTTCTGAAGGAAAATGAAATCAATGCCTCGATTATAGAGGTCAGAGGATCGGTTGAGATATCGCCTTTGCTAGGGCTTTCGGATGCAATATGTGACATAACGCAAACCGGTGAAACGCTGAAAGAAAACGGGTTGAAAAAAATTATAGATATATTTGAGTCGGAAGCATGTCTGATACAGAACGGTTTTTCAGATAAAGAATTTTTAAATTAAAATATATGAAAAAACTTTATTTCGGAGATGCGAAAAATTTATGCAGAAGAAGTGGAGTGAATTTTGCAAGATCATTCAGTACGGCGCAGGCTATAATCGCGGATGTGAAAGACAGGGGCGACTCCGCTTTGTTCGATTACGCGAAGAAATTTGATTATGCGGACTTGCAAATGCTTGAAGTATCAGATGAGGAAATCGCAAAAGCGACAAAATCGATTCCTGATGAAACAAAGAAAGCTTTTGAATCTGCAGCGTCTAATATAGAAAAATTTCATTCTCTTAAATTGCTCGGCAGACAATCGGTCGAGACAATGAAAGGAGTAAAATGTTTTGTTGAAAGTAGAGGTATAGAGAAGATTGGAATATATATACCGGGAGGAACGGCGCCTTTGCCTTCCACGGTCTTGATGTTAGGGATTCCGGCGAAAATTGCAGGATGTAAGGACGTAATTATGTGTACGCCGCCGAATTCAAAAGGTGAAGTCCCGAATATAATTCTTTTTGCAGCGCAGATTTGCGGAATCAAAAGAATATTCAAAATTGGCGGAGCTCAAGCCATTGCAGCGATGGCTTACGGTACGAAATCCGTACCGAAGGTTTATAAGATATTCGGTCCGGGGAATTCATATGTGACTGCCGCGAAAATGCTTGTTTCGATCGATCCTGAAGGTGCTGGGATAGATATGCCGGCCGGACCATCGGAAGTTCTGGTTATAGCGGATAGATATGCGCGTCCGGAGTTTGTTGCAAGCGATCTGTTGTCACAGGCCGAACACGGAGAGGATTCTCAGGCAGTTTTAGTTTGTACGGATGACAACAATGCCGAAATGATAATTGGAGAAGTAAATCGTCAGATTAAAACGCTGAAGAGAAAGGAGATAGCTATGAAAGCTATAAAAAACAGTTTTGCATTGATTGTTGAAGATATTGAGGAAGCTCTTGAGTTTGCGAATAAATATGCTCCCGAACACCTGATATTGAATGTGGAAAATCCTAATGAGTACATTTCGAAAATCATAAATGCCGGATCGGTATTCCTTGGGCAATATTCATGCGAATCCGCTGGCGATTACGCGAGCGGTACAAATCACACGTTGCCTACTTACGGATACTCAAAGGCGTATAGCGGAGTTTCGGTTTCAAGTTTTCAGAAGTCCATAACATTTCAAGAGATAACAAAACAAGGTGCAAAGGCTCTATGCCCAATCGTTTCTCAGATGGCAAGGCAGGAAGGTCTGGATGCACATGAAAAAGCTATGGAAATAAGATTAACCACAAATTTATGAAAAATCTCGCAATCAAAAGAATCCAAAAAATGACACCTTACAGCCCTCCTCTTAACGGGAGGTCCGGCTTCAAAGGCATTTTGCTGGATTTCAACGAAAGAACGGTGCAGGTTAATAAAAAAGCTATAAAAGCTTTGGAGGAATTTATCAAGAAATCAAAAGTACAAGTCTATCCGGAATATTTCACTTTGCGCGAAAAAATCGCCAAATATGTCGGAGTGGAAAAAAATCAGATAATGCTTACGAACGGGTCTGACAACGGTATGGATATTATATTCAGAACTTTTACCGAGGCTGGAGACAAAGCGATAATTCCAACACCGAGTTTCGCAATGTTCTATCAATGCGCGTCGATTTCTGGGAACGAGATACTGACTCCTTTATACAAAAAAGAAGATCTGTCATTCCCTGAAAATGAAGTTTTGAAAATGATTGATGATAGAGTGAAAATTATCGTCATATGCAATCCGAACAATCCTACGGCGACGGTTGCAAGCTTGGATACGATCAAGAAAATAGCCGAAAAAGCAAAGAATGCCGTCGTATATGTAGATGAAGCATACTTCGAATTCTGCGGGATAACTGCCGCAGGATTGATCAAGAAATATCCGAACATAATCGTTACGCGAACATTTTCAAAAGCATTTGGTCTGCCATCTTTAAGGATAGGTTATGTCGTAGCTTCAAAAACGCACATAGATGAGATGATGAAGGTGAGAGGGCCTTACGATGTAAACATGCCGGCCTATTTTGCTGCGCTTGCTGTAATCGAAGATATTGATGAAATGAAAAACTACGCAAATGAGGTCATGCAAAAAGCAAAGCCGATGGTTGAACAGTTTTTCGAAAAGAATAACGTCAAGTACTACAAGTCAGGGTCGAATTTCATATTGTTCAAGCCGGAAAAGGCTGATGCAACCTATAAAAAACTTATTGAAAAAGGGGTGCTTGTTCGTCCGCAAAACAGGACAAATATCGAAAACACTTTGAGAGTCAGCATTGGAACTGTCGATCAAATGAAGAAATTCATTGATGTATATCGAGTAAACTGCTTGCCTCGTTTGAAAAAGTACGCATTTTTGGATAGAGATGCGACTTTAATTTTTGAACCTCAGGATACTTTTCAGATAGACAGCATTGATAAGCTCGAGATTCTTGATGGCGCGATAGAGGGCTTGCAGAAGCTAAAAACGCTAGGATATGAACTGGTTATGATTTCCAATCAGGATGGTCTTGGCACGAAATCTTTTCCGAAGAGAACTTTTGAAGAACCGCAAAACGCGATGTTGAAAATTTTCAAAAAAAACGGGATCGAATTTAGTAAAATATTAATCTGTCCTCATTTCAAGGAGGAGAACTGCTCTTGTCGTAAGCCGAAGACAGGACTTGTCAAAGATTTTCTGAAAGAGATCGATTTCAAGAATTCATTCATGTGTGGCGACAGGAAGACTGACGAAGAGTTCGCGAAGAACGTAGGGATTAAATTCGTATCAATTCCGACAAACGGAAACTTAATTGCATCATTAAATAAATCATTATGAAAAAACGTATTGCAAAAATATCCAGAAAGACAAAGGAAACGGAAATAACACTGTCTCTCAATCTGGACGGAAAAGGTGTTTATAAAATTGAAACAGGAATAGGGTTCCTGGATCACATGCTTGAGCTTTTCTCGAAACACTCTTTGATAGATTTAGACATAGAGGCGAAAGGAGATCTGAATGTTGACGAACACCACACGATTGAAGACGTGGGTATATGCCTTGGACAAGCCATAAAAGAAGCTCTGGGTGATAAAAAAGGTATCGAGAGATATGGGTTCTTGTTGCCGATGGATGAAGTTTTGGCAGAAGTTGCAATAGACTTGGGAGGTCGCCCGTATATGGTCTGGAATGTGAAATTTAAGCGTGAAAAAATCGGTGATATGCCGACAGAAATGTTTGAGGATTTTTTCAAGGCTGTTTCAGATGGTATGAGTGCAAATCTGCACATCAATATCAAATACGGGAGAAACGAGCACCACATGGCGGAAGGCATCTTCAAGGCGTTCGCGCGAGCGTTGAGAATGGCTGCTGGCAAAACCGAAAGAGGAAAAAACATATTACCATCAACAAAAGGAAAATTATGATAGCAATAATAGATTACAATTCGGGCAATGTCGGATCTGTAAAAAACGCAGTGGAGAGGTTGGGATTTGAATGTATTGTGACTGCGAATGCGAAAATGATTTTGGAAGCCGAAAAAGTCATTTTCCCCGGTCAGGGAAGGGCTGGGTCGTCGATGGAACAGATGAAGGCGACAGGTCTCGATAAGGTTATAAAAAGCATAAAAAACCCCTTTCTCGGAATCTGTTTGGGCATGCAATTGCTTAGTGATTTTTCCGAAGAAGACAGTACGAAAGGATTGTCTGTTATAGAAGGATCTGTTGAAAGACTGGATGTTGATTTAAAAGTGCCTCACATTGGATGGAATAAGGTTAGTTTACGCAAAATCGATCCATTGATGAAAGGAGTGCAGGATGGGAGTTTCTTCTATTTCGCACACTCATATTATTTCAAGGCGAAGTTGCAAAACGAAGTGGCGGTTACAAATTACGGGAGGTGTTTTGCATCTGTTGTGCACAAGGATAATTTTTATGGAGTTCAATTCCATCCCGAAAAATCAGGTTCATCCGGAGAACAACTGTTAAATAATTTTTTAAACTTATGACATGGAGCCTCTGAAAAACATCATTATTCCTGCAATAGACATCATAGGAGGTAAATGCGTCAGGCTTACAAAAGGAGATTACAATCGCATAAAAGAATATTCGCAATCTCCGATATCAGTCGCGAAACAATTTGAAGAAGAAGGTGCGAAGTTTTTGCATGTTATAGATTTAGATGGAGCAAAAAAAGGAGAAACGGTTAATCTCGAAACGATTTTGGCGATAGCGAAAAACACCAATCTGGAATTGCAAGTTGGGGGAGGAATAAGAACATTCGAATCGGCGGAGACTCTGCTCAATAACGGTGTGGCAAAAGTTATAATCGGCACTTCTGCGCTCGAAGACAAACGCCTTCTCAAACGATTGATTACCACTTTCGGAGAAAACAGGATAATTGTTTCTATTGACGTGAGAAAAGGGAAAATCGCCACGAGAGGATGGTTAAACGAAAGCGACATGGGATTAAAAGTTTTCTTGGAATCGGTAAAAGAAGCAGGCGTTAAGACGATAATTGTTACGGATATAGAGAAGGATGGGATGATGAATGGTCCGAATTTCGCAATGATTAATGAGTTTTCCGGAAACGGACTTAATGTGATTGTTGCAGGCGGAGTATCTTCACAAAAAGATATAGCGCTCTTGCGGAAAAACAATCTCGCCGGAATCATTATAGGAAAGGCGTTATATGAGGGAACGGTGACGATACAAGAAGCGCAGAACGATTTGGCGAGGAGGATTATACCGTGCATGGACATGAAAGACGGCAGAGTGGTAAAAGGCACTTGTTTCAAGGAGTTAAAAGATGCGGGAGATGCGGTTGAACTTGGGAAGTTGTATTCGGACATGGGTGCGGACGAACTGGTTTTTCTGGATATATCGGCAACATTGGAGAATAGGAATACGCTTTGCGGATTGGTTGAAAAAATAGCCAAGACGATCAATATACCGTTTACGGTTGGCGGAGGAGTAAGAACGGTTGAAGATATCAGAAGGCTACTTAATGCAGGCGCTGATAAGGTTTCGATAGGATCCGCTGCTGTCAAAAATATGGATTTGGTGAGAGAAGCTTCCAGAACTTTTGGCAATCAGTGCATTGTGATATCGGTGGATGCTAAGAAGGCGGAGAACGGCTGGAAACTCTATATAAAAGGGGGAACCGAAGAGACAAATTTGGAAGCAATAGAATTCTCTCGCATGATGGAGGAATGTGGGGCAGGCGAACTGCTTGTTAACAGTTTGGACAGGGACGGCACCAAAAAAGGTTTTGATATTGAGTTGCTCAAAAAAATAACCGACACGGTGAAGATCCCTGTTATAGCATCAAGCGGAGCTGGATGTTTGCAAGATTTCCTAGACGTTTTGGATAAAGCAAAAGTTGATGCGGTGCTGGCAGCCGGCGTGTTCCATTATGGGGATATAAAAATACAAGAATTGAAGAATTATCTGTGGGAAAACAATATTAACGTAAATATATGAAATTAAATTTCTCAAAAATGGGCGGACTGATTCCGGCTGTAATACAAGATGCGGATACAAAAGACGTGTTGATGGTAGGTTTTATGAATAAAGAGTCTTTTCGAAAAACGCAGAAACTTAAAAAAGTTGTTTTCTGGAGCAGAACACGTCAAAAAATATGGATGAAAGGCGAGTCTTCAGGCAATACGCTTAACGTGGTATCGATAATGGCGGATTGTGACAATGATACGGTATTGATTTTGGCGAAACCTCAAGGTCCGACATGTCACAAGGGTACATACTCTTGCTTCAATTTAAAGAGAGAAAACGACATAGGATTTATTAAGAATCTCTATTCACTTATAAGAGATAGGTTTGAGCGGAAACCCGAGAATTCTTACACGACATCACTATTCAAGTCGGGTATTGATAAAATAGCTCAGAAAGTAGGAGAAGAATCTGTCGAAGTCGTAATATCCGCAAAAAACAGATCAAAAAAGCGTATGATCGAGGAGGTGTCGGATCTTATTTATCATTTGTTAGTCTTGCTTGTGGCTAGAGGTATATCGCTTGAGTCGATATTAAATGAGTTGCGGACTCGGCAGAAATAGCTATTATCTAGGCAGTATGCAAAAGAGCAAAACATCTAATGAGTGGGAAAAACAGTTGCCTGATTTGTGCAACGCGTTTTTGTCGATGAAAACAGTTTCGGAATGCAAAAGATTTCTTAGAGATCTATGCACGATAACCGAAATACAGGCGATGACTGAAAGATGGCAAGCTGCGCGAATGATAAAACGAGGCATACCTTATCGCCAAATAGCTCGAGAAACAGGAATAAGCACAGCAACTATAACAAGAGTCGCAGCATGGCTGAAGGACGGTGAAAACGGGTACGTGATTGCGCTTAAACGGACTTCGAAACATTGATTGTATTCTCGATAAGCGATAATGCTCGCAAAGCTCTTTCAAGGTGGTCGAGATCATATACCTCGATTGTTGTAACGATTTTTTTCACGGATTGAGTGTCGGTATCGAAAACGCGTAGATTATGTATGTTTACGCTTAAGCCGGCGAGAGTAGAGGTAATATCGCGCAGTAGCCCAACACGATCTTTACAAATGATATTGATTTCAACACGATAAATACGCAGAGATTTCGAACTGGCTTTTTCTTTCAATTCCTCGTTGCCGGAGATCATCGGTATTGAATTTGCGAGACGATCTCTTGATACGCGTTCCGCATTATCCAAATAGTCGTTAACTGCAGTACGGCGTCCAAGCAGTTCGCGGTTTGTATAGAATTCGTTAAGAACATCCTTTATGTTTACAGTTCCTTCGCCCATTGCGGTAATAAGCTTTTTCATATTTGCAGATCCGAATTTTTCCAATATCTCTTTCTCCCGTTGTTTCGGCACTTTTTTAAGTTTTTCCTGACCAAAAAGAGCGAGTTCTTTTTTGAGCAAATCCATGCCTGCATGATAATTTTTGCTACTGCTTTCCTGTTTAAAAAATCCTTTTATTCTTGTTCGTGCGACATCGGTTTTTACAATGGTAAGCCAATCTCTTTGAGGACCTTTTATACTTTGGGAAGTTATGATTTTGACTGTGTTGCCGGTTCTTAATCTGGTTGTCATTGGCAATCTTTCGCCATTTGCTTCGCACAGAACTGCATGGTTGCCGATATCGCTGTGTATGGCATAGGCGAAATCTATAGCGGTCGCTCCGTAAGGCAAGTCGATAACCTCGCCTTTTGGCGTGAAGACAAAAATCCTATCCTGAAAAATGTCGAATTTAAGAACTTGCATGAAATCATAATTGCTCTTGATGCCTTTTTGGATATCGAGAATTTTTCTTGCCCATTCCGAGTGTTTCTTAAGCGCATCAGACAAGTTTTTCTTGCGGACGCGCTTATCCTTCAATGTGTCATAAAAATAATGAGCCGCGATACCATACTCATCTTCAATATGCATCTTGTAAGTGCGGATTTGGAATTCGATTATGGTTCCGACAGGTCCGAAAACCGTTGTATGTAAACTCTGATATCCGTTAACTTTTGGAACGGCGATATAATCTTTTACTCTTTTATGTTTCGGGCGAAAAGTCTGGTGAACAATTCCGAAAGATTTATAGCACTCATCTATCGAATCGACGATTATTCGCAGAGCTATAAGGTCATAAATATCATAAAAAGTTTTACCGGTAAGCATCATTTTCTTGAAAATACTGTAGAGATTTTTCTGCCTCGCATGAACTTCCGCCTTAACGTGCTTGGTGCGAAGGGCAGATCTTATTTTATGGAGAGTTTCTTTCAAGATATCTGTTCTTTTCAGGGCACTTTCATCAACAAGCTTCTTAATCCTTTTGAAATCAGCCGGATAAATATGCATAAAACTCAAATCCTCAAGTTCGGACTTTATTTCCCATATACCTAGCAAATTCGCAATCGGTACATATATCTCGAGAGTTTCTTTTGATATGCGAAGTCTTTTCCCAATATCATGCAAGTGTTCAAGAGTGCGCATATTATGCAGGCGGTCTGCAAGCTTGATAAGGATTATTCGAAGGTCTTTTGCGCTATGAAAAAAAAGTTTCTTAAGAGACTCGATTTGCCGTTCGGCCATGTCATCCTTGTAATGGACTTTCGAGAGCTTGGTTATGCCTTCTACAAGGGAAGAAACGGACTTCCCGAACTTGGTTTCGATCTCTTTTAGAGTAATGTGTGTGTCCTCAGGTACATCATGCAATAACGCCGCGACAAGAGTGTCTTCATCAACCTTCAAATGAGTGAGTATTTCACAAGTGCTCAATGGGTGATGAATATATTCACTACCGTCTTTTCTCTTCTGATTAGCATGCGCAGCCTCGGCAAATTTATAAGCATCAATAATCCGATTTTCGTTCAAGTCGGACATATACGCTTTCGCGGATTTTATTATGGTGGATATTCTCATTTTGCAGAAGTCGAGTGGTAGGCTAAAATCATTATCGCTTTTAATAAATAAATTACAATGGCAACTATTGCTGTGGCGATGTCGGGAGGTGTTGACTCTTCTGTAACGGCAGCAACCCTGAAAAAACAAGGACATGAATGTTTCGGAGTTCATCTCGACTTATGGTCGGATGCTCCGTCAAAAACAAAAGAGATAAACACCCGTCATGCCGAAGAAGTTTGCAAACGTATAGGAATCCCTTTTCACGTGGTGAATTTGAAAGATATTTTTAAGAAAAAAATAGTCGATTATTATTTGAAGGCTTATAGAAACGGAGAAACCCCAAATCCATGCGTTGTCTGTAATAAGGAAATCAAATTCGGCGAACTTCTGAAAACCGTACGCAAAATGGGAGCGGACTACTTGGCGACGGGACACTATGCGCGCATCAAGAAGGTCGGGAATAAATATGAGCTGCACAAGGGCTCGGACGTGCGAAAAGACCAAAGCTATTTTCTATACAGACTTTCACAAGACCAGTTGAAGCATATACTTTTCCCTCTTGGTGAAATGACCAAGGTCGAAACCAAGAAGATCGCTCGTGAAATCGGACTTCAATTCGTGGAGGAGAAACCTGAAAGCCAAGGAATTTGTTTTATACCTGACAAGATTTATACGGATTTTCTCAAGAGAAATTTACCTGAAAAATATTTCAAGGAAGGGTTGATAGTTGATATGGAAGGCAATAAGCGCGGACGCCATCGCGGACTGCCTTATTACACTTGCGGTCAAAGAGAAGGGCTCATGATAGGAGGGCTGAAGGAGCCGCTATATGTAGTCGGGACGAAAAGGTCAAAAAACATACTGCTTGTTGGAGAGGATAAGTATTTGTGGCATAACGAGATCGGCGTCTCGGATCTTGCTTTTGTATCCGGATTGAAGCCAAAAGGCAAATTGCGAGCCGAAGCGAGAGTTCGACATCTTGGACATCTTGATAAATGCATTCTTGAAGGATCGCGAGTTAAATTCAGTAAACCGATCAGGGCTTTCACCGAAGGACAATCGATAGTTTTTTATAAGGGATCGAAGGTTATAGGCGGAGGAATTATGCATGTAGAATAATTATTTGGTTTGGCAAGCCCCGCTATCTTCAATAAGAGACGTTTTTAAGGTATAATGTATAGATATATTTATACCTTGGAATGGCGAAAAAAACCTCAATAAAACAACTCGTCAAAAAATTCGACACCAAAATGGCGCATTTGAAGCGTACCGAATTTTACAGAATAGATTTTCCTCCTGAAGGGGAGCCTTTTGATATAAATGAAGCGCTTGCTTATGAGATTTCGCCGAATTGGGCTGTGAATTTTGCGGCGCAAATAATACAGATGGCAAAGGTCGGAATCGTGTCGGTGGTTTTATTTTTTATATTTTTCCTTTTATTTAACGCACCGGCTTATTATCAGATTCTCAAGAACGACATCCTGAATGTTGTCGCGAATGTGGAGGAGATAGAGGTGGCGGAACCCGTTACGCAAGAATTGATTGTTTTGAGTAAAGATCCTGTCGCGCAAAAACAGGAATTCGGAACATTGGCGCTGGAGGTGACCGCGCCAGATAATAGAATCGTTATCCCGTCTATTGGCAAGAATGTGCCGATCGTGGAAGTACCTGCTTCCGAGGTGATCGGAAGCGATTGGACAAATCTTAATGATAAAATTTTGGAAGGGCTTAAGGATGGAGTTGTGCGTTATCCCGGTACGGCAAGGCCGGGCGAGGAAGGTAATGTTTTTATAACGGGTCACAGCAGTTATTATCTGTGGGATGAAGGTCAGTATAAGGATGTCTTTGCCCTGTTGTCAGATGTGGAAGTGGGCGACGAAGTGATTATTTATTACAATCAGCAGAAATACGTTTATACGATAAACGAGAAAAAAGAGGTGTCGCCTTCGGAAGTTGACGTATTGGAACAGCCTGTCGGCGAGAAGCGATTAACGCTTATGACTTGTACGCCGGTTGGGACGAATTTGAAGAGGTTAGTTTTGATTGGGGAGGAGATGTAGGGGGGGGCGTGGTGCGGAAACTCGCGACACTTTTTTCGCTCGGCGCAATTCGGAAAAGGTGAGCGCGCAATCACTTGCCGTTTCGTCCAGTCAGAGTGGTTGATTTCTCCTGTTGGTGCGATATATTGGTCGTGTTATTTGATAATTCCGTTTTATGGAAAAACTGCATGAGAAATTCGTTAAGTATGGTGCGAACGCGCGGCATTGGTTGCGTCAGTGCGCGCTCTTGCTGCCTGAGATCGCTCGTCAAGAAATCTGGCGCGCAAAAGGATTCTCGAATATATATGAGTACGCTGCCAAATTGGCTGGAATGAGTAAGGCGCAAGTAGATACGGCGTTATGGGTTGTTCGAGCTGTCGAGGATAAGCCTGAGTTAAAGAAAGTGGTTGAAGAAAAAGGAATCAATTGTGTTAAGCCGATAGTTGCAATCGCAACAAAAGAGACAGCAAGCTTTTGGGCGGAGAAAGCAACCGAAATGAACCAACATGATCTTGAGACATACGTACGAGAATATAAAACTGATTTTCTCCGCGCGGAGAAAACTGAAACCATAGAAATGTCTCTCGACCCGAAGATTGCCGACCAACTCAGGAAGATGAAAGGCGCTCTAGACTGGAATACTTTCATGAAAGAACTTCTCGACAACCAACAGAAACCCGAACCTGCACAAACGAAACAAGTCCCGACTCGCATAAAAAAACACGTCATAGCCAAGACAAACGGGATCTGTTCCTATCCGGGATGCCACAAGCCGGCAGAAGAACTTCACCACGCCAACAGACAAGCCCTCGACCCGACACATAACCCTACCCATATCCACGCGCTCTGCAAATCACATCACCATCTTGCCCATCACAGTCTGATCGCCAATGAACAAAGACAACCCTGCGAATGGCGCTTGCTTGCCCAACCCGACAAGACGCAACCGAAATACCGAATCGATCGGCTCGTGCAGAAATACCGTTCGCCATAGATAAGCGCGCTACACATTATTCAATTGCGCCAAAACATCTTCTTCGGCTTTCTTATCTTCAACCTCGGCTTTCGCCTCCGCATTTTTTCTCTCTTCTCTCGCTTTTTTGGTTTCGAACTCCTTCCATTCAAGCAAGTGTTTATCATTGATTCTCTTAAGCTCGGCCTCGTATTCCTTATCCAGCTTGGACAATTGTTCTTTTTCCTTAGCCAAAATTCCTCTCAACTTATTCACCTGTTCGTCAGTCATGATAGGCAGAATTTGGAACCAATAAGTGCGTTCCGCGTCAGTCATGGACTCGGTTTCCTTGATAAGCGCGACCAAGTCAGGATATTTCTGCATAACTGCAGGAGGGATCTTGAATTTGTCATCTGTTGTAGCGCCGGTAGCGCCTGTTGTTGTTTGTGTTTTTGTGTCAGCCATAATGTAAGTTTATTTTATTGATAAAATTTAATTAAAGCAAATTAAGCGGCTGCGGCACCTCCACCTTCCTCTTCATCTTCTTTTGCCGCAACTGCAGGTTCTTCTTCCGGTAATAAATTTCCGGCAATATATTCTGCAAGATTCATGCTGTCATTATCTTTGCTGTCTTTTATTTTTGGATCGGCCATAACTTCATTATAAACTTCTTCGAAAAGAGGGAAGCTGCTTTGCATACTTTCATTTGGCATGTCATCCATCTCGAGTTTTTCTTTGTTATCACCTCTCTCTACATACCCTTTCAAATCGCCGACTGTAAAAGTACTGGAAGTGAGCGACTTGACCATTGCGGCATCACGTCCTTTGTTGTGAGACTCGAGAGACGTGATCCAAGACGTGCCTTTTTCGCTATTTGATTTCCATTCCGTGTCTTCAGGTTTGTGATCTATATAAGTGAAATGTCCTTCATTCTTCAAATCTGCAAAAACCTCTCGTGTATCGGTTTCGGGGAAGTTTTGTATGACCATATCCGTCAAACTCGGAAATATTTTGGACAAAATCATGAAAACCGGAGCCAACCACGCCATTTTTTCCATATAAGGCTTCATATCTTCTTCGGATAATCCGAACCAGTCGCTGATAGCACCGATGATGCCTTTGCTTTTTGCTTCTGCTTTATCTTCGAGATTATTGAAAAACTCAGTTATATCATTTACTTTTTCAAGAGTTTTTCGCTTTGCTTCGTCTAGAGTTTTCAAAACAGCTTCTTTATAAGGCGTAAAAACCTCATTCATTTGAGTTGTAAAACTTTCAACTGTAGCAGCAGTTAATCCGCCTGCAGCTTTTTTTGCGGCTTCGAAATCAGTTTTTAATTTCGCCACCTTTGCTTTAATTGCATCTTTCTTGTCAGAAGGAAGTTTGTCGAAATTGGCTTCGAATGTCTCAATTGCATCTTCAATTATGCCTGTTTTCTCGGACAGTTCGTCCGTAGTGGGAGAAACTTGTTCGAGGTCGGCCATGAAATCTTCAAAATTGTCATCCTTATTTAAGCCTTTATCCGGAAATTTCTTAATTATCTCAGTTTTATATTTTGTAAATATTTTATTGAATTCTGTCTCAAAGTCGTTAGTTTTGGTAGTCATCTTGGTAGGATCTTTTGCATCTTCTGTACCTTTGAAAGCGGTCAAGTCTGTCTGCAGCTTGTCGATTTCTGTAATCAAGGAGTCCGGAACATTTTTTACTTTTGACTCACGATCTTTAAGTCTTTGCAACGGAGTTGTAACTTTTGTATCAAGCGCTTCAGTCGAGGTTCTTAATGCTGTTTCTTTTGATTTTTCTGCGGTTTTGATTTTAACAAGCTCTTCAAAAACTTTTTCAAAAGCAGGTTTCAACAGTCCCATACATTCTGCCGTTTGAACAGCACTATCTCCCCAGTCCCAATCGGCAAGAGGTTCAAGTAAAGCTTTATTCGCAGTAAATGCGTTTGTATAGGCTGTCCTCAAGTCTTCTTGGGAAAATGTGTTTGCCAGCAAAGCCTTTTGCTCACTATTAAAATAATCCGGAGTTGAGTCCAAATAACTGCTTGCGGCAATACGTACTTTTTCTCCATAACCTGCATCTAAACCTTGAGTAATGCCAGCAGTTATCATCGCGCTGAGCATGTCTTTTGCAAGAGCTGGATTCCCTGCGCTTTCAGTAGCTTCCGGTGCGACTGGTGCAGCATCAGCCACGGGTGGTGGCGCAACAACGGCATCTGGTTTTTTATCTGGTGTGTTTTCTCCGCCCATATAATTTATTTTTTATTTATTAAAATTTTCCAAAGGATTAATTGCCTGTCCGCCAACTCTAACCTCAAAATGCAAATGAGGTCCGGTGGACATCCCTGTGCTTCCAACTTCTCCTATTTGATCTCCGGCATCAACCTTATCGCCTTTCTTAACATTAAATCCTCTTAGATGCGCGTAATAAGTTTCAGATCCGTCAGTATGTCTTACAACAATCAGCTTCCCATATCCGCCACTGCTTTTTGCCTTAACGACAACTCCATCCTTCCATGCTTTAACCGGAGTGCCTTTTGGAGCGCTAAGATCCAATCCCGTATGCAATCTTCTTATGTGCAAAATAGGATGATTGCGCATTCCATATCTGGAAGAGAGTCTGCATCCGGGAACGAGCTTCTGTATATTAACTCCGCCGACCAAGACGTCTTGGCGCTCTTTTTCAGTTACAGGATCGCGAACTTGCCTTCTATCCATCGCGCCGTTGCGGTGAGCATTGGCGAGCCTGCGACCTTCATCTCGCGCATCATCAATCGAATCAGGGATAGAAGAGCCTCTATATTTGAAATAATTTTTGTATAAATTGTTAAATTGATTCGGATTGCCTTCCGAAGGTGAATAAATTTCGGAGAAGAAAGCGATAAACTCAACTGTATATACGCCGTTTTTTTCAGCTTTCTTGCCTGAAACATCTTCATAAGTGGCTTCGCTGGACTTGATCGTGCGGATGGCCATTTCGAGCTGCATTTCAAATCCCTTGCAGCCTCCAGCCATAACGCCGAAAAATCTTCCGTCATTGCCATTCTCGGCTTGCAGAAGCGACATTGTCAACGAAGGGTCTATGTCGTTTTCGGCAGAAGCCTCCATGATATGGTGCGCGATTTCTTCAGGAGAACCGTAAACCTCATTCACATCTTTGTATTTCTCATTACCGAGAGTGTTCAGCAAAGAAGTGAATAGTCCTGCCTGCTTATCGGATTCGAATTTAGCTGTGGCCTTCTCTTTTTTCGCAAGAAGCTGCTTAAGATCTCGCGAATCGCGATCAAGTTTCTTGGTAACAGTGACCTTATATCCGGTCAAAACCTCAAGATAATCTCCGTTTTCATAGAAACTTCCGGTAAGACCTTTTCTTTCGCCTTTTCGCACCTCTCCGCCTTGATCTTCAGGATACTGAACATCAATCTGCCTTATTTCTGGAAGGTGTTTGAAAAACCAGCTCAATCCGATTCGGCTTTCAGCAGTTGAATTTCCTTTGAAATCAAACTCGTAAGTGTCGCCGGTTTGTGTGGCGAAAACCTCAAGCAAAGCGCCGGGTTGTTTTTTCTCTATCTGATAAAAAACCTCATTCGAGATACCTGCGGCATTTTCTTTTACCTTTTCCATATCTACTTTGCCATCAGGAGTCAGAAACGTGCTGATCTTGATAAGATCTTTCTGCTCTAATGCAGAGTCGGCTTTTCGCGCCTCTGTAGCTTCGGTCGCAACAGCATCGGCCTCTTGCGCCTCGGGCGTAGTTGGAACCGCTTCGGGTGCTGCGACGGCAGGTTCTTGCGACTGCTCGACCGTTACTTGTTTTTCAGGTGTATTTGGTGTCATTTGAATTTTTATAATACATAAACATCCCCGCACTCTTTCTCAGTTTCCTCCTTAAGGATCCTGAATTTTTGCAACATATTCTCGAACTGATAACTGTTATTCGAGTATGGTGATTTGTAAAAATTATAGATATCCCTGACTGTTGTCAGCATGTTGAAGGACATCTTATCGATTTTTGCCTTCTTGGCATCGTCGAGCTTGTCATAAACATCCTGATTTAGAAGGCTTGAAGGCCTATAAAGATTGATCTTGCCTTCATCAACAAGTTTCACAATCATTTCGGCGAGAGAGAGGTCATCCTGTCCGAGCCCGTTCGGCTTTTCTACAGGAGTGTTTACGACTTTTTGAGCCTCATCCGAAATCGGCATATTGTCTGTCGCCGGATCGAGATAAGGATTGTACTTTTTTGTTGGTTTGAATGCCATAAGTTTGTTTTTTGTGTTTTTTTATCTTAAAATTATACCAGAAATAAGGATAAAAATCAACCCATGGATAAGCAAGAGGCGAAAGTCCGTATAGAAAAGCTTAGATCGAAGATTAATGACTTGAATTACAAGTATTTCGTATTGGATGAGTCCGAGGTAAATGAATCTGTTAGGGACTCTCTTAAAAAAGAACTGATCGCGCTTGAGACGGAGTATCCGGAGTTAATAACGCCGGAGTCGCCGACTCAGAGGGTGGGAAGTGCACTTTCAGCTAAGTTCAAAAAAATTGTTCACAAAACGCGCAAATGGAGTCTGCAAGACGTTTTTTCAGCTTCTGAAATTGGAGAGTGGTTCGAACGCATCAAAAGATTCGCGCCAAATGAGCAGTACGATTTTCTTACCGAATTGAAGATCGACGGCCTCAACATCACACTCTGGTATGAAGAAGGCCGTTTGGTGAAAGCTCTTACGCGCGGGAACGGGGTTGAGGGCGAGGATGTGACGCACGCGGTCAGGGCGATCGAGAGCGTGCCTCTCGAGTTGCGTGAAAAGGTTACGATTGATGTTGGGGGAGAGGTTTATATGCCAAAAAAAAGTTTGGAGAAGTTGAATGAGAGGTCGGAGGAGAAGTTCGCGAATCCAAGAAATGCGGCTGCCGGAAGTGTCAGGCAACTCGACCCGAAGATCACAGCAGATAGAGATTTGGACATGCTGTTCTATGAAATCGGGGCCAACAACCTCCCTAAGCAACCAGAAACGCAAGAGGCGCTTATGCAAACGCTAAAACGGCTCGGACTCAAAACAGACACGCACTTCAAGTACCACGACAATATCGAATCGGTAATTAAGTTCTGCAAATCTTGGGCGGAAAAGAGAGACAGCTTGCCTTATGAGATTGATGGAATTGTAATCAAGGTGAACAGCCTCGAAACTCATAAGAAACTTGGATTCACGGCAAAGGCTCCGAGATACGCAGTCGCTTATAAATTTCCTGCGGAGCAAGTGACGAGCAAGGTTCTAGATATAATCGTGCAAGTCGGGCGCACGGGCGCACTTACTCCTGTTGCCGTCCTAACGCCGACTCTTGTCGCAGGTTCGACAGTCTCCCGCGCGACTCTTCACAACGAGGACGAAATCACTCGCAAAGATATTCGGATAGGCGACACTGTAATTATTCAGAAGGCGGGCGATGTGATCCCGGAAGTTGTTGAGAGTTTGAAGGATTTGAGGACTGGTTCTGAACGGAAATTCAAGTTCCCGACGGCGTGTCCGATTTGTGGAAGCGCGGTCGTTAAGCCGGAAGGCGAGGCGGTTGCCAGATGCAGTAACGAAAAATGTTTCGCAGTCACGCGCGAGTCGCTGATCCATTTCGCGACTGCCATGAATATCGACGGCTTGGGCGAGAAAATAATCGATTTATTGATCGAGGAAGGTCTAGTGAAGACACCAGTTGATATTTTCGGGTTGGGTAAGGAAGATTTGTTTGGATTGGAATCTTTTAAGGATAAAAAAACTGAAAATTTATTGCGAGCGATCGAGGTTGCGAAAACGGTCATGCTTGATAAATTCATTTTCGCGCTCGGTATCAGACATGTTGGCGCGCAGACGAGCGGGTTGATCGGAAGGTTTCTGCAAGGTCGCGATGTGCCGGCTGAATATATGAAGCCGCCTAAAACTATCAGTAAGGAGGTGGCGCAGGTTTCGATGTTTGGTGACGAACAGGTTAAGGAGGAGGCGAAGGATATTTTCCCGATTCCTGCCGTGATTTATTTGATGAAGCAGGTTGATTTGGAAGAGTTGCAGCATATCGAAGGTATGGGCGAAAAAATCGCACAATCTTTTTATGAATGGTTTAGCGCGAGCGAAAACATCAAGATGCTCGAAGGCTTGTTTGAGAAGGGCGTAAATGTTCTCAAAATGCCTGCGGTTAAGGTGAAGGAGGGCGTTACGGGAAAGGTGTTCGTGCTCACCGGCACTATGGCAGGGATATCCCGCGCGCAAGCAAAAGAACTGATCGTTAAGAATGGCGGTTATGTTTCGGGATCGGTAAGCGCGAAGACGGATTGTGTCGTGGCAGGGGAAGAGGCTGGGAGTAAGTTGAAGAAGGCGAAGGAGTTGGGGGTAAAGGTGATTGGGGAGGGGGAGTTTGGGGAAATGATGAGGTAGGGGGAATGTAGTCACTTACACGCTGTTAGCCGGGGTAATAATAGTTTCCTGTTTTTTCTTTTTAAGTTCTTTTCTGTCATTTTCCTCCTTTTTTTTTCGAGCTGTAGAAGTTGGGTCTTGTTCTATTATTTCGATAACTTTTTTAATTGGTGTGACGATAGCAATACCTTTATTTACAGCTTCTTTCTCAAGAGTATTATTTATATCATCAACTACTTGATCTTTTTCTTTGTAAAAAGATTGATCCCAATGTCCTTGTGCCAGGCCTAATAAGTAAAAAATATCTCTATTAGGGTGTGGTTCTTTAAGTCTCCTTCTGTCAGCTCCAAGATGTACAAAGACTGGGGAGCCGCTTAATCCTCCGATTGATCTACATTCTATTAAATACGCATCCATTGGTACTTTTTTGTCTCCTAGAAGAGCTTGCACTGGCTCTGCTGGCATCATTGCAATATTGCCAGTGCGCAAAATTGGCAAATTCTTGTGTTCTCCGAAGTGATTAATAAATAGTCCTGTTAAACAGATTTCGTCTCCGATACCAATACCTTCTTTTTCAAGAATTTCTTCGTGGCAAAACTCACTAATTTTAAGACATTTATATTCTACTTCAGACGTATCGGGCGCACCGAAAAATACTGCTGCATCAGCAAAAGGATCTTCATCATGAAACGCCCAATCATCAAGACTTATAGATGCTAATTTTATGCCACCTTCTTTTGCATTCATTCTTAAATAGACATTCCCATCATTGTCTTTTCCTCTGATGCCAGCGATAACATGTTTGGCTGTGATGATATAAATATATGTTTTATCGATATCTTCTACGAAATCACCTAGAAAAAAAGCTGTTCCAACGTAATGAAGAAAATCTTTGCTGTCTTTGTACAACACATAAGCAACACATTCTAAAATTTCTTTTTTTACAAGCATGAAAATTATTATTAACAACTCAAGATTATACGAATTATTGCCCTGGGGCAAATCCGTTAACCGGATTTTAATGTTATCGAAATCGATAACATTAATTTTTCTCCCCGGGGAGAAAAACCCCTAACTCCATCACCAAATACCCACTCCCACACACCACCGGCACAAACCCCTCTGGCAACTTCTCAATCTTATCAACAACTTTCCCCAACTTTTCCAACTCCTCACGCCCAATCGCCCTTTCGTGTTGTAGCGGATAGAGCCACACAAGATCTTCCTCTTTTTTAAGCGCCTCAATAATCCCAAGCGCATTTTTATCTTTTAAGAAACTCATCACAAAAAGGAATTTTTTTCCGAAAAATTCCTCTTCCAATCTTCTCCTTAAGTACTTAGCACTCTCAACCGTATGCGCCATGTCGAAAATCGCCTCTCTCCCAAGCCAAACACGCTTCTCGAACCTGCCAGGAAGCGCCACATCAACCTTCGCCCAATCAATCTCGCAAGAAGGACACACGAATTCCAAAACATCTTTTGCCAATCCTAAATTTCCATCCTTACCATATCGAAACAATTTCGCCCCGCCTCTCAGCACGGCCAATTTTTCCACCTCAATTTTCTCGATAGTATCGCCCAAGATTTCCGTATGTTCGAGCTCGACTCGCGTAAGCACGACACATTTAGGCTCACGCGCGCAATTGGTCGCGTCCAATCGACCGCCCATTCCCGCCTCCACAACCGCATAATCGCAACCGGAATCCGCAAAATATGAGAACGCACAAACAGTCAGAAATTCAAAAAACGACATCTCTCTCGCCTCCGCAATTTCATAAACACGCGCCGCCACACTATCAAGTTCACTATCGGAAATTTCCATACCATTAAGCCGAATCCTCTCGTTCAATCTGTAAATATGAGGCGAGTAATAAGACCCAACCTTATATCCCATCTGTACAAGCCCTTGCTCGATTAAGCGGACAGTCGAGCCTTTCCCCTTCGAACCGACAACATGAATAAGAGGACACTTGTCCTGCGGATCGCCAAGCCTCGCAAGCACGCGCTTAACACGTTCAAGACCGGCTGAGAAATCAGGAACAATGCCGGTTTTCTCGTAATTCGGAAGAGATTGTAGGATTTCTTGGTAGTTCACGAAGAACAGTATACCAAAACCGAATTAAAAATCTTTGTACATGAACATTTTACCGTCTTTGCCGATTTCACCCCTTGCGTATCCCCATTTTTCATATACGGAGATTGCAGAGGAATTTTCAGGGTGAACCGACAATAATAAACAGGAGGGTTTTGATAAGTGACTCGCGCGTTCTTTCGCCTCTTCATAAAATGCATTATGCAACTTGGAAGAAACTCCTGTACCTCTCGAAAGCGCATCTACAATTATCCATACCAATTGAATATAAACTCCATCGTCATGATCAACTTCACGCATTTCGAGTAAACCGATTACTTGATCGCGAACATCTTGCGCGACAAAAACAACCCTGCCTTCCACCAATAGATCATTCAAGGCTTCGTGACTATTTCGTTTGGCAACATCTTCAGCTCGATTTTCTGGTGTATGAGCGGAAGGATAATTCCCTTCGAAAATTCTTGCCACCTGTTCGGCAATTTCAACCGGTAAAACAGCATCCGCACCATATTTTTTTATCTCAAAATCCATCTGCAAATTATAGCACTTTATGACCGTTACGTCAAAAAAGCCTCACTCATTTTCTCTTCTCTGCTGTCTGTGTCTTGTGTCTTGATCCTTACCCTTCCACTTCCCACCCCAACGCCTCAACCGCCTTATTCACCTCTTCCGTTGCCTTTGACGCGCCGAGCGAAGAGGGGAGATTTACCTTACCCAATTCAAATTTCAGCTTAACTGTTTGAGAAAAAACTTTCTTAAAAGCCCTCTCGATCACATCATGTCCTTGCACATTATTTACCTTTTCGAGATGGAAATTTGTCGCGAAAGCGATCGTAACCTCATACCCCTCAACCTTAATTGCATTACCTGTCTGGAAAGACCTTTTAACAGATGGGGTTGCGATATTTTCAAGTATCCTCGGGAAATTTCTCTTCACGCTATCGAGTGACATTTCAAGTACCGCATCCGCCGCACGCTCTTGCACCGCTTCAACAAGCGGAGCCTCTTCCGGCTCTTCCTTCTTAACTCTCTTCACCTCTTTCTTCTCTTCAATCTTCACTTCTTCAACTTCTTCTACTTCCCCAACTTCTCTTACTTCCCCAAGACATATCTTCACCGCCGCAATTTCAAGCGGCAACTGCGGGATTAGAGCGCCTCTTTGCGCCTCGTAAGCATCTTGGAATTTCTCGATCATATTCAATAGCAGAGGCACGCCCGCAGAGTTGCCCGTGCGAATTTCCTCAATCATTTTTCCTCTCAAAAATTCCAAAAAATCTTTTGTGAATTGGCTCAAATCATATCCGTCAAAATGGATTTCGTTTATGGTCGCGAGCGCTTTTTGGACATCTTTTTCAATCAAGTGCGCAAATAATTGCTCGATTGCTTTATGGCCGGTGAGGCCGAGACTTTTTTTCACAAATTCATAAGTCAATTTTCCATCAAAAGTCAGCTGTTCCATAAGCCCGATCGCATCTCTAAGCCCTCCATCAACATTTCGCGCAATCAGCTCGAGCGCATCCAATTCCGCCTCGACTCCCTCCTGTTGCGCAATAAACCCAAGGCGCGCAACAATCGACTTGATATCAACTCTCTTGAAATCAAACCGCTGGCATCTCGAAATAATCGTCTCCGGAACCTTATGCGACTCGGTAGTCGCCAAAATGAAATAGACATGTGAAGGCGGCTCCTCGAGAGTCTTAAGAAGCGCATTAAAAGCATCCTTACTCAACATATGCACCTCATCGATAATATAAACTTTTGCCTTCGCGCGGGTCGGAGAGAATTTAATTTTCTCCTTAAGATCGCGGATTTCATCAATACCTCTATTGGAAGCGGCATCGATCTCAATCATATCTATGAGCCGTCCTTCCGTCGCCTCAACACAAAAATCACACTTATCGCACGGCTCGCCGTTCTCCTGAAGAGCGGAACAGTTTATCGCCTTCGCGACCAATCTGGCGCTTGTCGTCTTTCCGGTCCCTCTCGGCCCGCAAAAAAGATACGCGTGCGAAACCCCGCTATTCTTAATCGCATTCAGAAGCGTTTGGCGAATATGATCTTGTCCAACAAGATTTCCAAAGTTCTGAGGACGATATTTACGATACAATGCGACTTCCGCCATGTGGATAGTTTAGAGGAGAGGATTTTAATCCTTTAAAAAGTTCGTGTCCATAGTAGCACGGGCGCGTCTCGGGGCAAATCTGTTAGTCTTTCTCCGCGCGGAGAAGCGGACTGTACATCATCATCGCGTGATTTTCTGTAATGAACTCCTCGGCAACCTCTTCATTAGTGTTTTTATCGATAACTTTTCGGAAAAGCTTGTTGTTTCTTGAATATCCGCCAAAAAGTTCGCTTTTGATCTCATGATCCCTATCTATAATTTTATACTTAAATCTTATCGGCTTATCGGAAAACCATTTGCCTATTAAATACTCGTTATCGATTTCAAGCGACAATTGGAATTTCTGCGCGGTATTATTCCGGATTTGCAAATCAATGTTCGGGTACGAACAAGTCGCACCGCTTCCAAAAGGCTGATCGCGCCTTACATCAGGGAAAACATCATAACTGTGCCTCCATCGTTCGATAACCGTTAGGGGAGTATGCAGCGTAATCCAGTAAATCAGGTTTGATAATTGGCAAAGTCCGCCTCCAATACCGGAGATGACTTGCCCATTATGTAGTACCATCCCTTCAAGATAACCTTTTCGTCTTGTCGGCTTCCCGATTTGCCGCCAGTAAGAAAATACTTCACCGGGTTTTAGAACCAAACCGTTCAGTTTTCCGATCGCAATTCGCAAGTTGTTTATTTTGTTTTCCTGCATCCACATATCAACATCTTTTAATTTCCTGCGCATAGGAGTTTTTTTGGAAAAAATCTCGATCGGCAATTTCTGATCTGTAATTTGGCCGAATTTTGCACGCGAAAAATTCCAATAAAAATGTTTTTTCAGGCTAAAATATATGGTACCGAGAAAAATTCTGATTTTTGATCTGCGTATAGTCATTTATTCCATCGGGGTATTCTCACAGAACTCCTTGCTGTGGCAACCGGCGTAACTCGAGACTTTTGTCTCGCCACAAAATTGGCATTGGCTTTCATCACCACAGGCTGCGGACGCATTGCAATACGCTTCAAGATCTTGCGAGGAAGGAGCGCATCCGGAAATTAATAGTAGTAATGAAGTGAGAAGTAGAGTTTTTTTCATGAAATAATGGTTATACGAATTCTTGGCTCGGGGCAAATCTGTTCCGCCTTCCTAGGAAAGCCTTCACTATGTCACTTCTTCAACTTCCCTAACTCTCTCTTAAACTTCTCCACAAACACCTCCCGATCAAACTCCAACGCGTGCTTCCTGATCTTCATATATTGATAATTCGGCTCATTTAGCAACAACCTAGCCAAGCCGTCCTCAATCGATTCAAAAGTCGGTTCGTAAAAAAACTCTCCCGTAACTCCGGGAATAACAGTCTCCGTAGCCCCACCCCTTCCATAAGCCAAGACGGGTTTTCCGCAAGCCATCGCCTCGACTGGAACAATTCCGAAATCATCCTCACCGGGAAACAAGACGCCACGGCAATTTTCCATATAATCCTTAATCACCGCATCGCTCTTAAATCCTAAAAAATCAATACTGGGTCCAGCCATTCGTTCAAGATATCCGCGCGCGCTTCCGTCTCCGATAATCACGAGCCGTCGCCCGAGTCTATTGAACATGGAAATAGCCAAATCAATCTTCTTGTAAGGCGTGAGAGTCGAAACAATCAAAAAATAATTTTCATTGGTCTTCTTGGGAGAAAATCTACGCACATCAACAGGAGGATAAATCACTTCCGAGTCCTGCCTGTAATACTTCTGGATTCTTCCTGCCACAGTGCGAGAATTTGCAATATATTTATCAACCCGATCCGCCGCCGCCATATCCCACATTCGGACTTGTTCAAGCCGTTTCATTGCAAACATTTTTGCCACACCATTAAGCCGCTGTTCACCCATATAATTATGAGTCCAATCCCACGCATAGCGCATAGGCGAGTGGCAATAACAGATATGTTTAGTGCGTAAATTCGTGACGACCCCGTGCGCGTAAGCGTTGCTCGAGCTGATGACAAGATCATATCCGCTCAGGTCGAACTGCTCGACTTGCGCAGGCATTAGAGGGAAAAGATATTTATGCCTCTTCTTAATAAAACTTGGAAGTTTCTGCAGACCGGAAGTAATGACCCTCTCGCGAGGGAAAGTTGAGCCGGCCAGTTTTTCATCATATAAGATCGTAAAAATCGGCGCCTTCGGATACATCTTCGCGAACTCAGCAAGTACGCGTTCCGCGCCGCCCATCCTGACCAAAAAATCATGTACGAGTGCAATTTGCATGAACACAGAATACCGAATACAGAGATAGAAGGGAACTTGACGGATTAGACGCCTGCTGTTATAATTACACGAAGTAATAATTAACAAAAATAAACATGGATAGGCCATTCGCAGCTCACAAGCCTGATAATCACAGAATGTCAAAAGACATGAATCATCCTGAAGAGGACGTTTTGACTCATCAAAAACCTCATCAGCCTACGCCTGAGAAAAAGGCTTAATGTTGAAGCGCAGCCCAGGTCTTTTCCGCGCTTTTATCCCAACTGAACTTGCCGAGTTGTTTATTACCGAACTCGACCATTCTTTTGCGCATCAACGGATCGCGAATAAGTTCAAAAATCGCCATTGTTATATCCTCCTCGCTCAACGGATCGACGAAATAACATGCCGTCCCTCCGATTTCATATAGCGCCGGAATGCCTGAAGCGATAACCGGCACATGTGCGCGGAAAGCTTCAAGAACCGGCATCCCGAATCCTTCATAAATGGAAGGGAACAAAAACATTGAAGCGTTTTTGAGTAAAATCGTCTTCTCGATTTCGCTTATATATCCGGTAAAAACTATCCTGTCTGAAGCATCAGATTTTTTGGCGAGCTCGCGAATTTTTTCATATCCATATCCGGGCTTGCCGCCAAGCACAAGCTTCCATCCCTTGTTTGCCATGGAGGAAAAAGCCTTAATTATTCTTGCAACATTTTTCTTCTGCTCGATCCTGCCGACAAAAAACATATATTTATCACTCGGATGTAATTCGAATTTCTTGAAACAGTCGGTTTTATCCGCCGGAGTATAAGTCGGGAATTCGTTTACGCCGTGCCTAATGACCTCGATTTTTTCACAAGGACAATGGAATGCCGCTTTTAAATCATCAGATGTGAATTGGCTCGGTACCAAAATTCTATCGGCGTGTTTAACCGCATATTTCGTACTCCAATTGAGATATTTTCTCTGCCACCAAGTATAAATTTTCGGATATCTCGCAAACGCTATGTCGTGAATCATTACAACATTCTTCTTGGCTCTAATAAGTGGTAAAACATGAGCAGGAACAAATAAAACATCAGGCTTGTTGAGTAGCATTTTCAGACTTAAGCCGCAAAGCGTCCACAAGAATTTCAAACGAATAGGGTATTGAACCTCTTCCGGAAAATTAGGCAGATACTCTTTTACATACATACGAACTTCATGGCCTTCCGCTTTCGCCAAAGCATAAACGCGATTGATTATTTCAAAAGAATATCTTTCCGTTCCGGTTGCTTGAGAGTGGCCGTATCTTGATGCGTCTATGGCGATTATCATGGTGGCAAGATTTAAGAGCCATGTGCCAATATTACCCCGTAAATTTCTTTTGCGCCAGCCTGTTTCAAAACTTTGGCACATTCGCATAAAGTCGCTCCGGTAGTGGAAATATCATCGATAAGAACAATTTTTTTGTTCAAGAATCGTGTCTGGATTTTTTCACGAATCGCAAAAGCTCCGTTCAAATTTACAAGTCTTTTTGTTCTATCGAGTTCAGCCTGCGGAATTGTGTTGCGAGTTCGTTTGAGCGGTTTAATTATCGGCCATGCAAGCCCGCGAATCAGCTCTTCCGACTGATTGAATCCGCGCCATTTTTCTCTTTTTGGATGGAGAGGAATCGGTACAAGCACGCAATCTTTTTTGGAAAAATTTTCGATTAAAAAATCCCCCAAGTCTTGCCGGAAATAAATAGCGATATCGCGAATAAATCTATATTTGAGCGCCTTGATCGCCATCTGTAAAACGCCATGTTTCTCATAGCGGTAAATCGCATAAACACAATCAAGGTTCGGTATCGTAAGCGGCTCATGAATTTTTTTTATACGGGCAAAACAATTCTTGCAAATCGATTCGCCAAACGTGTTACACGCAACGCACTTGCGCGGGAAGAAGAGGTCGAGAATCAGCGCAAGGAAGCGAAGCGGTCCTCGCGCCTTATTATTAGGCTGTTTTGCGAATGCAAAACTCATTTTTTTATTGCGGTTAAATTATTTATCACATACGATAAAAAAGCACATTCACATTAAAAAAAGATGGAAAATTCAGCAGGTATAATTATTTACAAGGAAGAGGCAGGCGAGCGCTTATATTTATTGTTGCACTATCCACAGGGCCATTGGGATTTTCCGAAAGGGCATATTGAGGCGGGCGAGTCGGAGTTGGACGCGGCAATTCGCGAAACGCGCGAGGAGACGGGATTGAAGGGCGTGGAAATCATCGAGGGATTCAATGAAGCGATGGAATATTTTTATTATAGAGATGGCGAAAAATCTTTTAAGCGCGTCGTGTTTTTCTTAGGTCGTGTTAAGGGTGGAGAAGTGAAGGTTTCGCACGAACATATCGGTTATGAATGGCTGAATTATGCAAAAGCATATGAGCGTCTGACTTTCCAGTCGGCAAAGGAGTTGCTTGATAAGGCGGCAAGCCGGTAGCATGGCGAACGACTCTCTGGTCGGTTTTCTCCGCGCGGAGAAAACTTTCCTTGCTTCCAAAATGCAAAATCACTAAAATCGTGACGCGTTTCTAAGTTAAGGACGGTTAGCTCAGTTGGTAGAGCGCATCGTTGACGTCGATGAGGTCACTGGTTCGAACCCAGTACCGTCCACCACCATGTATCTTTTACACTTATCAAATCAATCATTATACTGATCGTATCTTTTCTTTAAAAACTCAAAAATGAAAACCAAACATTTCTTGCCTACGCTTCTTTTGATTTCTGCAATAGCCTTATCCGGCTGCCTTCCGGCCATGGAACAGACTCCGACTGAAGACATGGATGTATCTAAGGAAACGGATACCCGTTATATCGGGATGTGGATGCGTCAGGGTAGTTATGTTAATGGAGAATTGGTTTCCGCCGAGCCGGCATCTCTTGAGATGAAGGATAAATCTTACGAAGCTTTTACTGTATTATGCTCAACAACGGGAGAACTTGTGGCGGAAGGGAATGCACTTACCATGAAAGTCGCCAGCAGCAATTGTCCCGGACCTGTTACGGATTATATTGTTTATACTTATGATATCTCGGAAGACGGCACGCTTCTTACGATAACTGCAATATACGCGGGACAAGAGGTGAAAGAGCTTTATGAACGAACGGAGCAGAAGTGAATTCTTCACGCATAAAAACTGGACAAGTTTTTAGTTTAGTTGTATAATAAAGTCTTGATAATACGAATTGACTGTCTTCAGGGCGAAGATTAAATTAAAAATCTAGAAAAATTTAAATAAATTCATCATATGGATAGCTCAAATCCACAAGGGCAACAACAAGACGATTCAGGAATGGGAGGCTTCTCGGGAAGTTGGAGTTTTCAATATGATGATACTACTCCTGCAACGCCAGTTACTCCTGTTACACCAGCTCAACCGGTTCAACCTGTTCAGCCTCAGCCTGCACCTTTATCCCCAAATGGGGGTTTCGGGATGACGCCGCCACCTGTTCAACCTCAAACACCGGGATTCAGTAACGGATATGGTGCTGCTCCGCAGCAACAGATGCCTGCACCTAGACCTGCGGCTCCAGCATATATGCCACCGGCTCAACAACCGGCTCCAACACAAGGTTTCGGAGGCTACACTCCTCCGCCACCACCTGTACAACCGGCAATGCCGCAAAACAATGGTTTCGGAGGTTATAATCCACCGCCACCGGCACAACCTTTCGGAGGCTATACGCCGCCACCTGCTCAAACAGGAGGGTTCGGTTCATATACGCCACCGGCTCCAAGACCCATGATGCCGCCACCTCCGATGGGAGGCGGATTTGGAGGAGGAGGCTTCAATGACGGATTTGGAGGGGGCGGATTCGGAGGCGCGAAACCTGATCCTGCGCTTGCCAACTACAAGTTCTGGGATCACATGAAGGATTTCAAAACTACAATAAAAATACCTGCTCATAGCCTTAAATTTGATGAAGCTTATTTCATTAAATTGCTCGCAGGTTCGATATCTCTGACAAGAGACGAGAAGAAGAGGATTGTCGATTCAATCCCTAAATTAAGACAAGAACAAGTTGATGAATTGGTGAAAATCCTTGAAGAGGAACGTGAAAAATTCATCGAGCTTTCTCCAAAACATGCCGCTCAACTTAAGAAACTAGAAGAAGAACATAAACGCGATTGGCAAGACATAGAATCCATGTACGTTCAGGAGTCGAAGAAAAAGGAAGAGGCTACAAAAGTTGATGATATCAAGAAGCAGTTGGGGATATAACAGCAGGCAGCAGATTAAGAATCTAGTTTAAGCTTTTTGTTAGTTTGTTTTGCGGAGTAAAACTCCGCTTCTTCTTTCAATTTTGCATAAAACATATTAAATTAAAAGAGTTCTCAATAAAATTTAATAAAAATAAAATGAAAAAAACAATAAGCATACTTGCGCTCGCATTATTGCTGGGATCTTTCGGATGCGGAGAAGACTCGTTAGAAGATACGGATGATGGCATTACGGCAGGGGACGTTGAGGTTGATGTTGAGAGCGGAGAGGTGTCTGAAGAAACATCTAATCCTGAAATTGAACAGGATTTAACAACGCTTGAATCAATAATTATAGACTCGTCGGCAAATAGCAGCGATTGTTCAAATATCGAAGATGAAGAACTTAAGAAGACTTGCGAACAGAAATTTATCTATGATGAAGCCGTAAGTACAAAAGATAAAGGGATGTGTGGCGAACTGGAGAACGTATCGGATCAGGAAACCTGCGTTGCGGAAGTAGAGAAAGAATAAAAGAAAAAAGCGCCGGACCTTTTTATCAAATCGTAGTCGGGCGCTTCTTTATTTGGAACTTGAAGATACTTTAGAATGAGAAAGATCGAAGAGTGGTTGGGCTGAATGTAGAGCTCAATCCATCGACTGCAGTATTCAATGTGCTAATTGAATTTATTACGCTAGTGAATGCAGTCTCTATAGTTGTTGACATGTCGGATACCGTAGTGCTCAACGCTGTTACAGTGGCTCTTGTAGCATAACTCGAGAGGGCTGTTGTTAGTGTTGAAGTTCTAACATAGCTGCTCAATGCGGTAGAGAGATCTGTCATTTGCGCGTAACTGTTAACATCCAAGTAAGTCGCAAGATCAAGTTGTCCGTCCTGATCTGTAGGCAATGTGCCCATAAATGCTTTAGCTTCTTCTATGTCAGTTTGCGCTTGCGCTAACTCTGCTCTGAGCGTAGTGAAATCTGTATTTGCTTCCAAAGCCGTTGATATTTGTGGGGAAAAATCATATGAAGCAACTGCGGTTGTGACGGCATCGGTAAGACGAGAGTCTATAGTGGTAGAGACGCCCATATCATCAAGGGTTAATGTTCTTAAGCTATTCGTAAAAGCTGAAGAAGTTATTGTTCCGCTCGATATGTTTGTAGTACCTGTTTGACCGGTTCCGCCATCAGGGCTGAAACATATTGCCTGTGCATATATATGATCTGATTCGCTCAATGTGTCGCATTCGGCACCTCCATTTGACCAACTTTGAGAATAATATAATCCAACAGGTGAATCCAAACATGCGACTGCATAATCACCTGTAGCACAGTATGTTTTCACCAAGTTATAATCTGCATTATAAGAATATGCCGGACAAGTACCGCTCGCACAATTGGCAACAACGGTATAGAAAGATCCCATTGTACCTGCAGTTAACCCTCCTGTGACAGTTGTGCTGCCTGAAACACTCAACGACCCGACAAGTGAAATCGAACTTGCGGAAGGCACCAATGTACCTGTTTTTACATAACTGGTAAAAACACCGGCTGTGGAACGAAGACCTCCCTCAAAGGTTCCGGTACCGCTTACTACAAGATTACCGGATGATGGAACCAATGCAGTGTCTCCAATTTTCATGGCTGTAAAATTCGGTATAACCGTGCTTGTGGCGGCAAAAGTTGTGCCTACTGCAGCCATAAATACGACTCCTGCAACAAAGCCCGTAAGGACTTTTGAAATGTTTAGATGCAACTTCATTTTTATTTTGGTTAGATTTAAATCGTATTATTGTACCACGAAACGGCCACTAGTGCAACTCTCGAACTATGAAAAAATTGCAAAATAGGTGGTTATGTCTATTATTGGATTCGATTTAACAAACAAAAAATGACAAAAAACAAAACAATCACTCTTGTAATCATGACATCTCTACTCGTTGCCGCAATTTCGGGATCGGGAGTTTATTTATGGAAAAATTCTGAAATTACGGAGATTCGTAATAATTTAGAGACCGAAATGGTATCGGTTTATGCAAGTTTTGGAGATGTTTTGGCGAACTCTTTTTACTGTGCGGATAGCGAGGAAGAGATAAGAAAAACTTATAATTTGGCAATTATTCCATCTGCTCAAACAATGGTCTTGGAATTTCTTAACGGATCGAACTGGAAAGGATTGCAGGAAAAAGGTGATATTTTGAGTACGGAAATTTGTTACAATCCGGATTTGGATAAAATATCGTTCGTATTATACGTTGATGGGAATTCTGAATATAACAACATCATAGGAACATACGATAATGAGAAAAATTTCGTAACAGACGAAAAATATAATGACGCATCGGGCGATATAGGTGTTTGCAAGACGAGTGGATATATTGGGGATGACCTAGTCTATTCTTGCAATGGGGGAGACGGTCCTAACGGATGGGAAACGGTTTACGTTTTGAAATCGACTGGAGGAAGCACGTTGGTAAAAGATTGCGTATTCAATACGGTTTATAGCGACGAAACCGGTGAACATGAAGCGAGCACGACTTGCTCGGTGGACATGCCGCTGTAACTATCACTCCATCGCAGTCCAAACGACTTTTGCCGCCTCTCCACGAGTCATATTATTAGAAGGTCCAAAAGTTCCATCTTCATATCCACTGACGAACGAATTATCGTACGCTGCCATAACGTACGGGAAGAACCAATCTTCGGATGAAACATCGTCGAAAACTTTTTCATAATTATCATCAGTGAAAACACCGAATCCACCGATAATTATTTTAACGGCCTCGGCGCGATTTATATTTTGATTAGGCAGAAAAGTTCCATCAGTATATCCGCTTATTATTCCGAGCTCGTAAGCTTTTTCCACATATTTCCAATGCCAATCGCTGCTCTTAACATCAGTGAAATATCCTTTGTAAGTCATGCTGTTCATATTCGTATCGACTCCTTCGAGAACAATTTTTAAAAGCTCGGCGCGAGTGATGTTTTGATCGGGTTTCATATCACCTGAATATCCACGCATTATTCCGGCATCTTTCAACTCTTCGAGATAAGGAGACGCCCAATGAATTGAAACAGTTTGAACGGCAGTCGCCACTTCATCATCTTCATCTTTTACTTCAAGTCTAACGGAAATTTCACCGGTGCCTTCATCAGTATCAAAATAATGAGAAGTGGTCTTGGTATGAGTCCAACTCGTATCATAAGTGATATCGCTGTCGCCGTTATAATCGAAATCCCACCTGTACCACAAACTTGCGGAATCTGTCTGTCCGTCATAAGAAGAGGACGCATCAAAAGCAAAAGCTGTCGAATAAGTTCCGTTATCAGGAGAAACTGTAAATGCCGCAACGGGAACGGTATTCGATAAGACGGTAATTTCTTCACTCGCTTCTGCGGTTTGTCCTTCAGGATCTTTCACCTGCACAACGACATCATAAGTGCCCGAATCGTCATAATAATGTCTTGAACTTTTTGTGGTGGAGAAATTCGTGTCCCAAGTCCCATCACCTTCATAATCCCATCTCACTTCAAGATATGCTGACTTGTATTGATCATCGGAGCAAGAACCTGCATCGAAAGTGAATTCTACCCCCGGAGTAGCTTCGGTGGGATCAACATCAAAAGTCGCATTCGGAGGAGTATTCTCGACAACTCTTATCTCATAATCATAAGTCGCAACATTTCCATCGGAATCCATTACTTCAAGAGTAGGAATGTATTCGGCGGCTTCGGTATATGTATGATAAGCGTACTTCGTATCATCTGAAAAAGTCGTATCCCATTCTCCGTCACCTTCATAATCCCATCTTACCTGCAAAGCACTGGCGGAGGTCTCTTCGTCTTTTGAAGTTGTGGCATTGAAAGTGAATTCGGTATCGGTCGTGCCGACATCTTTATCCGCCAATCGGCTATCAACACTAACTGTAAATTTCGCCTCCGGCGCAAATCCTTCCGATCCGATTGTTATGTTAATACTTGTTTGATCAAGATTTCCGTCGCTATCTCTTACTTGAACCGTAGGCTCGTACGCTCCGGCAACTGAATATTTCCAATCTGTATCAGATTCGCTTGACCAATCTGTATCCCAAAGCCCATCGCCTTCGTAATCCCATCTATATTCGAGATCGAAATAATCATCAGTATCAAAAGAGTCCTCTGCGGAGAAATAAAATCTGGTGTCTTCATTCCCACTCGAAGGATAATAATTCAAAGATGCATTCGGGTCGTCATAAGAAGAGGAAACTGTAATACTGCCTCCGCTTGAAGCATCTTCAGTTTCATAACCTCTGATCGTCATAGCGGTGCCGTCAGGTGCGGTAATCTCGAGAATAGGGGTATAAGTTCCGGATGTGCCGTAATAGTGAGACATATTTTCCGAAGTTGAGGAAGTTGTATCATATTCGCCATCCCCGTCGAAGTCCCATCTGTATTCAAACTCGGATAATGGAATAGTTATGTTTGTAGTTACGTCTATATCGAACGCGAATTCCGTATCGAGATCACCTTTTTCCGGATTGACGGTGAACTCAGCTTCGTATGGGATATCCTCATCGACTTTTACTTCAGTCCATGCGTAATCGGTATAGCCATCGGCATCTCTTACTTCTACTTTTATGCTAATAGTTCCGGCCTCGGAGTATTGATGAGTGACAATCGAATCACTGCTCCAGTCAGTCCAGTCGGAAGATCCTGTATTGAAATTCCATCTGTATTCAAGCGTATTGTGAAATCCTCTGCTATCTACAGATTCGGAAGCATCAAATACGAAAATCGTTTCAAGAGAACCACTGCTTGGAGAAACGCTAACCGCTGCATCAGGCGCATATTCCGTCGCCATAGCGCGGTATGGGATAAAGCTGAACAGAAAAATGCAAATAAGTATTTTTGAAATTTTCCCCATATATTTTTATTTTAAATTTTCAACTACGTCACTATGTCACTTCTCCAACTTCTTCTACTTCTTCCTAGTACGCCTTCGCAAAATAAACCTTCTTGTCCGCCTTCTCTCCACACATTAGACACTTCCCAGAATGTTTTTCTTCCGAAATTACCCTTATAGTCGCCTTGGTTTCATCTTTTATTTTTGATTCGCATTTTTCATTACCGCACCATCCGGAAATGATAAACCCACCTTTCTCTTCAAGGATTTTCTTGAAATCTTCATAGTTGTCAGCTGATCGAGTATTGTCCTGTTGAAATTTAAGAGCTTGTTGATATAAATTCTCCTGAATTTCATCAAGCAGTTTAGGCATAGCGGTAAACAATTCAGACTGTTCATAAGAAACCTTCTCGCCAGTATCGCGTCTGGCAATCACACATTCACTTTTCGCAAGATCGCGAGGACCGATTTCGATGCGTGCAGGAACACCTTTTATTTCCCATTCTGCAAATTTGAATCCCGGAGTCACACCTGTCCTTTCGTCGATTTGAACGCGGAATCTTTTAAGATCGTTTTTGATTTGATTTGCAGCTTTCAATACGGCATCACGCTCTTCATCTGTTTTATAAATAGGCACAATCACAATTTGGATAGGTGCTACTTTAGGAGGAAGTCTGAGCCCTTTTTCGTCACCATGGACGACAATTAAAGTGCCGACAAGTCTTGTGGAAACGCCCCAAGATGTTTGCCAAACCTCTTTTAATTCACCATCCACATCTTGATATTTGATATTGAAAGACTTTGCAAAAGTTGTGCCAAGATTGTGTGAAGTACCGGCTTGAATGACTTTTCCGTCTCTTGCTAGAGCCTCTGTTGTTAATGTGTATAGAGCACCTGCAAACTTTTCCTTATCGCTTTTTACACCTGTTAGTACAGGGAGAGCTAGGAATTCACGATCGAAATCCTTGTACATTTGAAGTGCGCGATGAGCTTCAGTATCGGCACCTGCTTTATCTGAATGAGCGGTATGACCTTCCTGCCACAAAAACTCAGTTGTACGCAAAAAAGGACGCGTTCGCATTTCCCATCTTACAACATTTGCCCATTGATTTATCTTGAGCGGCAAATCGCGATAAGAGTGAATCCACTCGGAAAAAGTGTCATACATTATAGTTTCAGACGTCGGACGTATAACTAAGTTCTCTGTCAATTTCTTGCCGCCGCCATGTGTTACAACAGCACATTCAGGAGCAAATCCTTCGACATGCTCTTTCTCGCGATTCAAAAAACTCTCAGGTATCAATAAAGGGAAGTAAACATTTTTAACGTCGGCTTCTTTGATTCGTTGATTAAGCTCTTGTTGAATGTTTTCCCAAATAGCATATCCGTAAGGCTTGATGACCATGCAGCCTTTTACCTTGGAATAATCTGCCATATCGGCTTCTTTAACCACATCGAGATACCATTTGGAAAAATCTTGCGATTGCGGAGTTACTTTTGACATGAAGATAAAAGCTAAAGGATAAAAGACAAAATAAAATCACCAGCATTTTACCATTCCTTCTGCCTTCTGCCTATTGCCTTCTGCCTTCTGCCTTCTGCCTTCTGCCTTATGCCTCCTCACTAACCTTTATCTTAATATTCTCTCTCACGGTCGGAATAGTCGGAGCCCATACTGGCCATGATTTGATTTCAACCTTATTTATTTCAGGTAAATTCTCGATATAATCTTTCGCTTCATCAATAGTTTTTCCTGCTACATGATCTTTGATTTTTTCTATAAGAAGAGCACCGCTCTCCTCTTCAGGATCTAGAACATACTCTTCTACGCCTTTAATCGTTGCGGTGATTTTTATTTTTTCGGAAGATTCATCGAAATCTATTATTTCGTAATAAACAGAACCTTCATCTATCGATTGAAGTTGTTTTTCCGGACTTTTATGCAACTTCAATTCATTTCTCAATATATTTACAAGCTCGCTTGAATTGTAAGCGACTCCGGAGACATTCATCGTGCCGGATATTTGGAAGTTCTCAACCTGATCGCCGTCTTTTACAGATGGAGTTGTTACATAAGGCTCTCCAGCTTCGAAAGCTCCATACCCCTTAAGTAAGACCAAGTCATCGCTTCCCTGAGTGGAATTCATTTCGATAACTTTGGTGTTGAGAGTTGATTCAATAGCCGTGTTTAACTCAGACTCTACTCTCAAATAAGAAGCTTCAATATCTTCCGCGGTAACATACTTGGTAACGACGGTTTTACCTCCTGATAAAGGAGCCGCATTCGTGCCATACAGAAGAGTTTGACTGCTCTCTTTCAACCCGGGCAGAATAAAATGAGTATTTGCCGCCAGATTACCGCGATCTCCGATAACTTGATCATTTGCATCTTTCTCATCCGCAATAACATAGACATCGACCGTTGAAGCGCCGGCTTCCGTAGCGGCAGGTATGGAAACAAATTGCTGTGTTCTGAAAACAATGCCATCGGGACTTTGAAGCCTTGTGAAAGCCACCAAATCCCACTTGTAATCAGCTTCATTGGTAAGAGTGATTGTGCCTGTCGCATTTTCTCCGCTGAACAACTGACCCGTAGCATCATAAGTGACGTTTACAGAAACAGTCGCCTCAACTTCATAAGAAGCTATTGTATAAGAAGGGTGCGTATCGAGTTCGAGCTTGTTAAGATCGGCGTCAGCCAATGTAATATTTGCACTTGCCTCCAATACGTTAGATTCGGCTGTGAGATAAACCGTTGCCCCCGGAAGAGCAACGTAAAAAATAATCAGCAACATAGTAACGCTCGCAATAACGAGGGTAGTGAGTGCTTTCTTATTCGGACCGCCATAAGAAAATTGTTTGCGATCTTTTATAGCCTTAGCGTATTTTTTGCGAGCATCCCACAAGGATTTGAAACTGAAACTTTTCTTCCCATCCTTTGCGCTCTTAACCAATTCGAGAATCGAGAGTTTCTTTTGCGGTATTCTGGAAGGGGAGTCGTAATCGAGTTCGTTCGCCGAAGCGTTTATCGGCTGTATTTTTAATTTAGGGTTCAAGATTTCCTTAGTCACCTTGCTGTTATCTTCGATCTTATCAAAAACCTTAATTCCGGCTTGAATCGCCAATTTGGTGCCGACGGGATCTGTGGTAATGATGAAAATCTTTTTGCCTAATTCGGACAGTTTTCTTCTCAAAATTTTCAAATTCACAACGCTCTGCAAGATCACAGATCTCTCAGGTACGACAAGATACATATCCTCGATCTGAAGTCTCTTCACGCGGTCATAAATAGAGGTTATTTCTTCATCAAGCTCAACGTAAATAACCTTTTTCTTGGAAACCTTTTTAATAGGCTCCTCATGCGCTTCTTCCGGATTTTTATTTTTGTTTTCTTCTGCTTTCATAATTTTTGATACGTATCTGTTATCTCTTATCTTTAATCTTATTAGACCTGCATCAACCTAACAACTTTCCTGAGAAGTTTTGTAAGAACTTTTTCTTCTCCGGCAAGCTCAAGGGCCAAATTAGCCATGGCCATCGGCGTTACGTCCTGTGAATCTTTTAGTTTTTTTGTTTCATCGATTATATTACTGACATTCTTAGGTTTAAGGAAGCTGACTTGCGGTTTTCTGGCGAAAGGAAGGCTTTTATACCAATCGCGTCCGTCGAGAGCCTCTTTTATTTCAGGCAAATGCGATCCGCCTCCGCACAGGTATATTTGAGAGGGGAGAATATCTACATTTACAAACTCGCTAAGCGTCAAGGCGACCCCTGTAAGCCAAACTTCGCAGTCGCTGGTCATCGCTTCTTTGACTATTTTATGCGACTGTTTTTCCAGTTGATCGTTTGAGTAAGCAAGCTTGATTTCCTCAGCTTCTTGAAATGAAACATTCAAGCTTTGAGCGAGTCTTTTTGTAAAAGTCCTTCCGCCAAGCGTGAACATTTTCGTCCCTTCGACTCCGCCATCTCTGACAATAGCAATGTCGGTTGTGCCGCCACCGATATCTATAAAAACTCCACTGAAATTTCCTGCGTCTTCATGTCCCATGCATCGCGCAACCGCATAAGGTTCGGCGGTAATCGCGAGCAGATCCATGTCCAATTCGGCCGCAATGGTTTGAAGCGCGCCAAAATGAACGAGTGGAGCAAAAGCGTTGAACACGCTCATAATAACTTCGCGTCCTTGGAATCCGACAGGGTTTGAGACTTTGTATCCATCAATTCGAACATCTACAATCGCCGCATTCACCAGTTTAACATCTATTTCGTTGTATCCGCTTTCATAAGCCAATTGTGCGCGAACATTGTCGAACGCTTTCCATTGAACTTTATGCACTATATTCTTAAGCTCCTCGAGATTTATCTTCGCACTAGGATCGCTTCGTGTATATTTGATAGTCGAAGTTGCACCCTTAACAAGCTCTCCGGCAATACCCATTATAAGCTGTTCCGCATGAACTCCGGCCATTTTTTCGGCCTCATAAATAGCTTCGCGACAATTCTCGATAACACCAGCTATATCAGTTACGACGCCGCTTTGCATCTCCCCGAGGTTCTGTCTGCGACGTCCAACACCCAAAACAGCTCCGGTCTTACCGCGCGATTCGCATAACAAAGCCTTAACAAACTCGGTCCCTATATCTAGGGAGAAAAAATAATGACCTCCTTTGGATGCCGCCG
>Ga0156435_101_pt1 | contig 108524 bp, 96 predicted proteins | sample RifOxyA2_FD_108078 | JGI IMG/M metagenome (GOLD analysis project Ga0156435, IMG submission 108078) | Candidatus Peregrinibacteria bacterium RIFOXYA2_FULL_41_18 | reverse complement strand
TTTGCAGTTCATTCGGGCTGAATCCCGGATTTATTTTAAGATTGTATGCTACGATCTTTTCAAGAGTTGTTATAGATTCGAATTGTTTGGCTATGCCTGTTATATTTTCTCCTTTTTTTACGGTATGCGTTTTTGGAGCTTGTTGATATTGTTCTTTATATATTATGGGAGTTGCTTTTGGAGTTACCGGAGTTTCCAGAGGTAGGTCTTTTAGCACTTCTCTTGCTCCATAAAATCTCTGGACGTATGTTGTCTCAGGTAAGTATTGATCGAGTCTTGTTCCATGTTGTTTGTATTCTTTTTCGGCGGCATGTTCTCCAATGTTATAAGCAACCATTGCCCAGCCCCACCTGTGTTGCGGATAAGTACAATTTGAAAATTTTAAGTACATATCTCTTAATTCCAGTGCTGCGGTTTTGGCGGCTTTGAAAGGATCAAGGCGTTCGTCTATTACTCCTGTTACCACTTTCAATCCCCATTTTTCTGCTGTGGATTCTTTGATTTGAAAAGGGCCTTTTGTTCCGTCCGATGATGCCATTATGTTGCATTCCGATTCTACAAATATGATATATAGCAGGTCTTGCGGTACGCCTGTTTCAATAAATATTTCTCGCATTTTAGGTATGTAATCGTGAAAACTTGTCCATTTGTTTCTACTTTCTTGTCCGTTCGCTCCCGCAAGTGATTCTTTATATCTCTTAAACTCTGCATGATCTTTTATAGATGCCGGACATGGTATCGGTGATGTAAGGGTTGGGTTTACAGCTTCTTGATTTTCTCTAGGTGTTCCGCTCGGTGTTTCCGGACTTCGTCTTGTCATGTTAATTTTTTCTTAATTGATTGTTTTAGGTTCTCGAATCCGTTGTGTTCTATAGCTGAGAATGGGATTGGATTTAGGTGGGCAAATCTTTTCAATAACGCTTTTGGATTTTTGACCAAATCGATTTTGTTGAAAACCGTTATTATCGGTTTGCCGTCACATTTTAACTCATGAAGGATATGAGCGACAGTCTCGATTTTTTCTTCGATTTCCGGATCCGATGCGTCTATCACGTGGATTAATAATTCCGATTCGGTTACCTCTTCGAGAGTTGTTATGAAAGATTCGAAAAGTAAGGGAGGGAGGTTTTTTATAAATCCGATCGTGTCTGCGAGCAGGACCGGTTGGTGTAAGTTTTCTATATAAATTTTCCCGAGTTTCGTTTCGAGGGTTGCGAACAGTTTATCCGCGACATAAGCATTTTTCTTGTTTGTGATCTCGCGAAGGATTGTTGATTTGCCGGAGTTGGTGTATCCGACCAGCGATGCGGTTGCGAATCCGTGTCTTTTTCGCTGGTATCTTTGGTTGGCGCTAACTTTTTGGATTGTTTCCAGCTTTTTTTCGATCTCTTTTATTTGGTTTCGGAGATGTTCGCGTTTAACTTGCAGCAGGGTTTCGCCTTTTCCTCTTGTGACTGTTCCCGATCCGCCTCTTTGTTGCGCGTGGCCTGCTTGCTTGCTGAATAATCTAGGGAATTCATATCGCAAATAGGCGAGTCGAATCTGTTGTTTGGCCTTTTCGGTTTTTGCGTGTTTCTCAAAAATTCTCAAAATAAGCTCGAATCTGTCGAGGACTTCGCAGTCGATTGCGAGAGTTAGGTTGTGAAACTGGTTTGGCTTCACAAATCCGTTAATTACAACAACATTCGCTTTCAGTTCTTTTTGCAATTGCGAAATTTCCGCCATCTTCCCGGTTCCGATATATGTTCTTGGAGAAGGATGTCCGCGTTTTTGGATTATTTTCAGGACTGTGATTCCTCCATATGTTTCTATGAGACGTTCAAGTTCTTTCAGGTGCAGCATGGCGTCTTCCTTCCTGACTTCCGGAGGGATTACATCTACGATGATTGCGCGGTTAAGGGGCTGGAGGGGAGAGTAGAGAAGCATGGACATGAATATTGAATACCGAATACAGAATACCGAGAATGGGAGATTTTTTTCAGAAATCCGGATTGATAATCGAGTGATTTTATGGTACAATTTATAGATAAATAAAAACAAAATTTATGTTTGAGCAATCAAAAGACAGTCTTAAAAGTTCATCGGTTGTCGAGATGCTTGATCGTTTGGAAGGTCGTGTTGAACGTGGAAGTATCAAGAAAAACGAAGCTGAAAAATCTATAAGTGTTGTCGCCGAAGGGATTGCGAAAGCAAAAAAAATTGTTGATCAGGATTTTGACAATATGACTCCTGAACAGATTGCCGATTTGTCTAATGCGTGGAAAGCTTTTGGCAAAGACGGGATTCTCAAAGGGGAACAGAACAAAGAGTTGCGAGTGAAGCTGCAGAAGCTTTGGAATGAAAATGGTATTAATCCTTCTCTGGATAGATTTGCTCGCCAAGTTTGGAGAACGGAAATGGTTGATTATTTGATTGATAAACTTGCTGCAAGTTCAAGACCTAATCAAGGTGAGATTGTTGAGAAGGTTATGGCTGCTCAGATTGTTAGTGAAAAAGAGGACGATCCGATCGAGGCTCTCACAGGGGCGATGAATCTCGATAAAGCGATTTATGGCAAAGCTGTAAGGGTTGAGTTGGCTGGTAGAATGGATAAGTCCGATAAAAGTGGTGGTGTGTCTAACTTGCCGAATCTTTTTCCCGAGCTTGTTGATGATATGTCCCGTTTGTCGATAAAAATTGTTGTTGGTGGTGCGTTAATGGAAATCCCTTTGGAAATGACTAATGCATTGGTTTTCAAAAAAATGGTTGTTAAAGACGGGAGGATTTATGGGCAAATGAAAAATGGATGTAGGGGGAATCTGGTTGTTATAGATGTTGTTAAAACCGGTGCTGGAACTCCACCTGTTCGGGTTGGAGATGGCGGTGTTGTTGTTACAGATGTTCCGTCTAAGCCTGTAACGACAGTACCTTCGGTTAATGTTACGGATCAGCCTGTGACGACGGTGCCTTCGGTTAATGTTACGGATCAGCCCGTGACGACAGTGCCTTCGGTTAATGTTACGGATCAGCCCGTGACAACTGTGCCTAGGCAAGTTACGGATAAGTTTGTGATAACGGTGACACCTCCTCCGTTGGCTGTAACTAATCAGCCCGTGACTACAGTTCCTCAACAAGAAGTTGTGGATAAGCCGGTTACAACCGTACCTAAGCAAGTTACGGATAAGTTTGTGATAACCGTCACACCTCCTAAGTTGGCAACTCCCAAGCAAACTGTAACAGATACCGTTACGCCTATACCTGAAAGAATGAATGAGGAGAAGTCAGAAGAGTTTCTTACCGATGAATTTAATAAATTTATTTTTGGTGGTGGGTCAGAGCCTAAATTCACTTATGATTCCGTGCCGGAAGCTCATCGAGATGCGCCTTTTTCTTATACTGATAACGGAGATTTGGTTTTTAAAAAAGATCTTAATTCGAATGAAATTGTTTATACTTCAGTTGTTGTTGAAGATACCGTTAAGAAATTGACGGATAGTTATGATCGTCCGAAAATAGTTCAGCATTTTAATGAAGATTGGGTTGTGGCGATGAAGCCTGCTCAAGATTTGCAAGATACTGTCATGCCTCCCGAAGGGGCGGAAATGTCTCTTGAAAAAGCTGAGGAGTATTTTAGAGGGTTGGAGTATGAGGATGGGCAGTATGAACTTGGAGAATCCGAAGGTGATTGGGATAAATTGGTATCTCTTGGAATTGTTGTTAAAACTGGCAATGATGAATATAGAGTCAATCCTGTTTTTGATGGTCGTTGTGTTAAGAAAGATAACAGTTTTTATGCTATTCATCCTGCGTATAAATATGTTGATGGCGCAGCCGTTTATAATCCGGAAGCGACTGATGAGCAGATTGATTATGGAAATCTTACTATAAACGTTTCATCATTTGAGCAGTTGAAAACTGTTCCTGCCGGATTTCACAGAAGAATTACGGGTTTTTCAACCGATGCACCAGGTATTACACAAGAGCAGTTTGATTCTGTCGATTGGACTAAGTTCGTTAGTATGGAGGATATTTCGATATCCTATTCTTCTTTAAGAGATCTTGATGTTTTGAAAGGCTTGCCCAAATTGAAATATATTAATGGTTATGGGTTGGAATTAAATGACTTTAATTCCTTGGGTAATCTTAAGAATCTCGAGATGATTTCTTTGAGCAATAATCCCTATTTATCTGATGTAAATTTTGCAAGTAATCTTGTTAATTTAAAAATCCTTCATTTATCTAACGCAACAGTTGCCGATATTAGTGCGTTAAGAGGGCTTCCTAATTTGGAGGAGTTGAATATAGGAACTACTTTAGTAAAAGATATAAGTGTTTTGAAAGATTTGTCCGGTTTGAAAAAGTTATATATTGATGATGAAGTTTGTATTGAAAATATTAGTTCAGTTAAAGCTCTTATTGAAAAAGGTGTGGATGTTAGGACTTTGCATGACTATGAATATCTTTCGGTTATCGCATCAATGATTGATGCCGGCGGATATCGTACAAGGACGCCGGAATCCGAATTCAAGGATGAGCCTTTCCAAATTGAGGATGGTAAGTTGATTTTCAAGGAGGGAGGGATGCGTTGGTATAATGAGCAAATTGAACTGCCGGAATCAATTTACAATTCACAGATAGAGATAGTGAGGAAGTCTCTTAATGATTGGTGGAAATTTGTACACAATGAGACGACTACTACTGCTGTCTCAGTACCTGTGGTTGCCCCTGTTGAGGCGCCCGAAACCTCTAGCGTCAGGCTTAACGAGGTTGCCGCTCGTATTATTTCCGAAACGGTAGATCTTGTTCCCGAAACGGGTGATGAGAACGAGCCTTTTTATCTTTATCCTTTTTCGACAGGTATAGGTTTTGCCGAAAAAGGTGGTCCGGATAACCCTGTTTATAATCTCACTACCGATAAAGAGATGCGAGCTGTCGCCGAGCAGTTGAGGGATGAGTTGAATAGAAGATGGGCTGAAGTTAAGAAAGTAGAGAGAGTCAAACTGCAGGAAGTTTATCCCAATTTGAAATTGGCAATAGAATCTTTGAACAGTGCACATACTCAAATCCAAACCGTGCTTTATCCTAGCTTGCAGGCGGATGTTAAGGCTAGGGCTGCAACGCAGCCTCTTCCCCCAGATTATTATGATAAGAAAAATGGACTTGGTTTGGTTGAAGATTTACTGGAGAGGCCTTTTGATCCTCAAGATTATCTTCCAATAATGATGAAGGAAAGCCGTCTTATTCCGGATGTCGAACTCGGATTTTTCCAGATTGACGGTGGTGCGCAGGCCGAGATGAAGAAATATTATAACTACACTATAGAAGGTGCCGATCTCAAAGATCCGGTAAAAAACAGCGTTGCCGGTATTTTGTATTACGACAGGTGTCTCAATCGTTATGCGCAAGATAAGAGATATGGTGATTTGAAAGAAGATGATACGAGGCTTTTGTCATATGCGCTTTATAATAAAGGACCGACAAATTTGAGAAGAGTTTGGGATATCGTTAAGCCTGCTGCTGAAGGTGGATATATGGCTTTTGAAAAAGCTTTATCGGATGCGATTTGTGCGCAGCTTGGTGCCACTTCCGGTGATGCCAAGACTGTTGCGGATGATTCTTATACCGTGAATTATCTAGAGTATCCCGGTGTTGCCGCTTATATTGAAGTCTATCAAGATCCTGCCAGACAAGCTCTATTGTCGAATAATCTTATTATTAATGGTCAAGATACCGGTATGACCGTTTATCAAGTTGCGGTTATGCTCAGATATGCAAGATTGGTTGATGCGCTTAGGGAACAAAGTGATTTTGAAGGAGCTTCTGTCAGAGTTCTCCAAGATGTTCCTGATGACCAGCTTATTTATGCACGAGTTTTTGCCACTCCTGAAAAAGGTTTATGGTCTTATTCAAATGAATTAAGACGTTTGGCGATTACGGAATTTGGTATTGATGCTTTTACCGCCGATGATGAGCCTGCAAGTTATTTACAAAGAGATGCAGAGAGGCAAAATATTATTCGAATGATTGTGGATTTCAATAATGAGAGAAATCCTGCAGTTATCGCTCGCGGAGGTATTTCCGATGCCGATGTTATTGCGGCTGATGTTGAGATTTGGCTTCCCAATAGTGTCTATATGAAAGCATGGTTGGATTATTCGCAAGAAGCTATTGTTAAAAATGATGAATATTTACGCAAAGCTGATGTCGATGTTTCTAAAAAGGCCAAAGAGGAACTTCAAAAACGAAATGTTCCGGAGGTCCCATCTTCTTCGGAAGTTATGCTTACACCAAATACGGATTTGTCTTCCGATATGGTAGATCGGTTGGCGGCTCGTACGCTCGGTTATGCTGTTTTCCAAGGCAATGTCTCTTCCAAGGATGGTTGGTCTATTTCGTATGATTCGGAAATGGAAAAACAAGGTTTGCAGATTCCGGATTATAATGGCGATTATGAAGCATTTTTGTCCGGGGCTACTTTTCCAGCCGATGGTAAGTTCGAAGCCGGAAAGGTTTATTTGCCTTTAAGCGGCAAGGTTATCGATAAAGATTCCGATAGAAAGAAAACTCAATATATCGTCATACATTCTACGAACTCTACCGCTGAAGACAGAGGTGTCGAACCAACTGTCAAGAAAGGTAGAGCTCATTTTGTTATAGGCAGAGATGGAATTATCCATAAGCCGAGAGATATAGAGGATAATTTCGACCATGTTGGGAAGATGAAAAACAAGAGAGCCAAAGGCAAGTGGAATGGCGATAGCGATGTATCTTCTACCGCGCTCGGTATTGAGGTTGCGGCTAAGCCCGGAGAGGAATTTACGCCTGAGCAATATGCGGCGCTTAAATCTCTTGTTGAAGCTCTTGGCGAGAAATATCAGATCCCTAAGAAAAACGTTCTTTGTCATAGCCAAGTGGGTTGTATCACTTATAAAGGCAGGGTTCAGAGATTTTCCAAGCCTGATCCGGCCAATTTCGATTGGAGTCGCATAGGTTTTCCAAACAATTATAATCTTATAGATTATGATGTTCTGAACGGGAATATGGATGCGAATTTCATTAACGTTATAGGTTCCGGTAAAAGTTCCGATTTCGTTGGGACAACCGATGCCATGTTTGTCGGGGTGAAAGCTTCTCAGCTTCTTGGTAAGGACAGCGCTTTGTCATCCAAGCGTTCAGACAGGTTGACGCTAGATGTTGCTTCCAAGAGAATTGAAATTGTTGATTATACGGTTAAGAAAGGTGATAATCTTACAACTATTGCGAAGCGTTATGGTACGGATGTCTCTGTGATTATGGATTATAACAAGATGAAGAGTGCGGATCTCTCTGTCGGACAAAGAATAAAAGTTCCTAAAAATTATAAATAAATTTTAAACCAAAACAAACATGCAAAAAGAATATCTGAAACTGGGATTTGACCCTATTGCCGCCGGCAATTACATGCTGGTTGTGTTTCATCTCGTTCCCGGAGAAGGTCGAGACTTGTTGGATGCCGCGAGCGAAGTTGCCGCTGAATCCAGTACCGGTTCCAATCTTACAATCGGTACGGCTACAGAGTTCTCCAAGAGTATGGATGCTCTTGTTTACAAAATTGATGAAGCGAAAAATCTTGTTTGGATTGCATACCCCGTTGATATTTTCGATAGGGGAGGCAATGTCCAAAACATTCTTACTTACATTGTCGGAAATGTTTTCGGTATGGCCGATGTGAAGGCTATCAAAGCTCTCGATTGTTGGTTCCCTCCGGAGATGCTTAAGAATTATGATGGTCCTTATACGACTATCGGCGATATGAAGAAATATCTTGGAATCGATGGCGATGCTCGTCCGGTTCTAGGCACTATTATCAAGCCTAAGATCGGTCTTAAGACTGATGAGTTTGCGGATGTTTGTTATAGATTCTGGAAAGGTGGTGGCGATTTCGTGAAGTTTGATGAGCCACAGGCGGATCAGGTTTTCTGTCCTTTTGAAGATGCTGTTAAGGCGATTGCGAAAAAAATGGAGCAGGTTCGAAAAGAAACCGGCAAAAATAAGGTTATGTCTTTCAATATTTCCGCCGCTGATTTCATGACTATGCAGAAACGCGCCGAAATCGTTATGAAATATATGGAAAAAGGTAGTTATGCATTCTTGGTTGACGGGCTTACGGCAGGATGGACTGCGGTTCAGACTGCTCGCAGAATGTGGCCGGATGTATTCTTGCATTTCCACAGGGCGGGACATGGTGCTATGACCAGAGAAGAAAATCCAATCGGTTATACCGTAGAGGTTTTGACCAAGTTCGGTCGTTTGGCCGGAGCGAGTGGAATGCATACGGGTACCGCCGGAATCGGCAAAATGGCCGGTGATGGTGATACTGATGTAAGGGCTGCGCATTTGGCTCTCGACAAGGTTGCCAGTGGTCCTTTTTTCGAGCAAGACTGGGGTGATATGAAGCCTATGTGTCCTATCGCTTCAGGCGGTTTGAACCCTGTGCTTTTGAAGCCTTTTGCGGATGTGATCGGTACTGTTGATTTCATTACAACTATGGGCGGCGGTGTTCATTCTCATCCAAGTGGAACCGAAAAAGGTGCAATGGCTCTTGTTCAGGCTTGCGAAGCTTGGAAGCAAAAAATCGATATGAACGAATATGCCAAGACTCATGCCGAATTGGGTCAAGCGGTTGAGTTCTATAAGGAGCATGTCGAATATACGAAGAAGTATGCGGGGAAGTGAGGGGGAAGTAGGAGAAGTAGGGGGAAGTGACGTAGTTAATAATTTAATACAAATACAAAATGAGTTATTCACTTATCGGGTTAGGTCTTATCATTGTCGGATGGCTTATTCAGTTTCTTGTGATGAATAAGAAGAAAAAAGGTGTTAATCAAGTCTTTGTTATGGTTTATGCGTTGGGTGTTCTTGTATTGGCGTGGGATTTGAGTTCCTCCGAAGAAACTAAGCTGCTTGGTGCAGCTAATTTGCTTAGTTTAACTACAGCTTTGATGGTTTTGACCAAGGCTAGGTTAATGGAAAAGAAGTGACACAAGCTATTCAAGAACTAATAACAGTGTCATCAGTCCGATTCCCATAAGAATTGATATGAATTGGATGAGTGATTTCGAAAGTTTAACTTCTTTGTGCAATTCAGGGATCAAATCTGCTCCGGCGATATAAATAAATCCTCCAGCGGTTATCGGTATTATGATTTGTGTGATGTTTTCCATTTTTGTTCCCAATATTAGAACGATTAATGCTCCGATTATTGCGAAAAGCGCTGAGGCGAAATTCATTAGTAGTGCTTTTTTGGCTTTTATACCTGAATAAAGCAATACTCCGAAATCACCGATTTCCTGAGGTATTTCATGCAAAATTACAGCTATCGTTGTAGTTATCCCGATTTCCGGACTGAGCATGAAGCTGCCGGCGATTAACATTCCATCGATTGCGTTATGTACGCCATCTCCAATGAAGTTCATCATTCCCAAATGATGGATGTGTTCTTCACATCCGACTTGATGGCAATGACGCCAGTGTATGATTTTTTCAAGCACGAAAAATATCAGTATCCCTGTGGTTATTAACATTGAAGTTTGTATGGATACGCCTTCTTCTCCGATTGCCTCCGGTATTAAATGTATGAAAGCATCTCCCAAGAGCGCTCCCGCTGAAAACGCTACCAAGAATAGGAGTACGGACTTCAGTTTTTCTTTCTTAAGTATAAGTGTAATCGATCCGACTAAGGATATTGAACTTACGATAATTACGCTTCCGATTGTATAGAGCCAGATTGAATATGAAGGATTGGAGATAATAGATAATAGATTAAAGATTGAAGAGAAGAGAGGTCGCTTCGCGGATGTTACATTTCGTTAATATCCACTTTTCTTGGAATCAACTTTATTGTCGGTACGGAAATGATACTGATTACCAATTTTATTAGGATGTTACTTATGATTATTTGTATAACCGTTTCTGTTGGCATTGAGCCGTAAAATGCGATCATGCTGAAAAGTATGCTGTCCACGATGAGAGCGACGAAATTCGAGAAGAATACAGCCGTCATATCGCCAATTTTCTTATAAATGATACTGAAGATTTCCGTATCGATGAGTTCCGAAATTATTTGGGCGATAATTGATGCAATTGTTATGCGCCAGACCGGAAGCAGAATTGATTCAAAAGCTGTTTGAAACGGCCATGTCGGGTCTGCGGGAAGTGCCGCTACCGCTATGAAAAGAAAAACCATTATAAGATTAAGTGCGCCTGCTATTATTACTATTTGGCGTGAGTTTTTTTTGCCCCAAGTTTTGTGGACGAAATCTCTTAGTGTAAAAGTGAGTGGGTAAATGATCGTTCCGCCGTCTACTGCAAGATTAAGCAGAGGAAGAATTGCGATTTTTGTTGAAAGTATATTCGCGAAAATCTGAAATGCGACGTAGAGGGAGGAGCTGAGAAGGCCTAGATTGAGTTTTTTCATGAGAGGAATATTCGTTAATATGTGTATTAAAACATATTTTTTAAAAAAAGAGGAAGTGTTTTGATTACTTCCTCTTTCGATATGTTTAAAATTTTAGCTTATCTTCCGAATGTCACCGTGTCTGCAAGCACGCCGTTTTCGTATGTTTGCATTACGTTAGTTATGAGAAGATATAGTTCTGTCCCGTCTGTTGATTTGGATACCAAAGCTCTTGCTCCTGCTGTAAATGTTATTGTTTGAGCGTCTCCGCTTGTGTAAGTAACGACTAGAGTTCCTTTTCTAGTGTTCAATACATAAGAGGATATTGTGCTGTAATCTGGGGTTGGTTCAGGCTCGACTACGGTTGTCGTGTTGCTGGATACTGTTGGGAATCCTGTGTAATAATAAATATGTCCATCATCTTCCATGATGTATATCGTTGTTCCGTTCAACGAGATGCCCTCTTGATTGTCTCCGGCGAGCGTATAGTGATGTATTTCTGTGTATGCCAAGGTCGTCGGGTTGTAAGTTCCCAATGCTATTCTGTCAGATCCATCCCAGATTTGATACAAAGTTCCGTCTTGGATGTACATTCCCGCCAAATCCGTGTATCCGTTTAATGGTGCGAATGAGCCAACGCTTGTTACAGATCCGGACGCGCCTAGTTTAAGTACATATGTATATCCGGTTTCCTGATGTCCCAATAGGAAGTTGTCATTTGTGGAATCATAAACTATCGCTTCAAGGCATAAGTTTGTTGTTGGGCAGCTTATATATGATGCAAGATTCCAAGTGTTTCCTGTGAGAGTTTTTGTTGTCGGGTTGAATTCTGCTACGGCTTGAGGATATTCGTACATTACATATAGGTATGAGCCTTTTGATGTTATGCCTTCTAGGTCGCCGCCGATGTATGTGCTTGATTTATTTGTTCCATCAAGATTCATTGACCATACGTATCCGTTATCGCTTACAACCCATAATTGTCCTCCATATATTGTTGAACCGCTTGGTTCCGCTACAGATCCTCCGTTTATTTCTATCCCTGTTGATGATGCCGGCCATGCATCTGCCGCAAGTGCGAGTGGTATTGATATGGCGAGTCCTATGGTTATCGCCATTGCTGCGATCTTGGTTTTTTTCATGTCGGTTCGGGTTAAAATAATAAAATTCAATAATGCTTTTTATATCTTAACATCACATTCTTTTACGTATATTTTTTTGCGTTGTAGTATTCGAATAATGTTGATTTGTTAATAGACAATGATTTTTCTTTACTTTCAACATCTCATTTGATTTTTTTCGATTTACCCTTGATTTTCTGGCTATTGTCGGTAGTCTATTTGGGAATTATTTTTAACCTCAAAAAAGATGGACAAGAATTTTGCCGTCGCTCTTACAATCGCAATCGGCTCTGCAATGCCTGCGATTGCAATCGGTATGTTGGCTTCAAAGGCCATGGAAGCAATTGGAAGGAATCCAGAAGCTTCTTCATCAATTCAAACAGCTATGATCTTGGCTATCGCATTCTGCGAGGCTATTGCTATCTATGCTCTTGTTATCGCTCTTATCATCAAGTTCGTCTAAATTTTTAATCGTTTTTTACGATGGAACTCATTGAGAAGCTAGGCATCGACCTAAAGTTGTTGCTTGCCCAAGTAGTTAATTTTTTGATACTTCTTTTTGTATTAAAAAAGCTTGTTTACAAGCCTGTTCTTAAAATGCTTGATACTAGGAAGAATATGATAGCCAAGACTGTAGAAGATTCCAAGAAGATGGAAGAGAGAATTGAAAAGCTGGAGGAGGAAAGGAAGGGTACTCTTGCAAAAGCTTCGAAGGAGGCTGTTTCTATAATAGAAAAAGCTAAGAAGGATGCGGAATCGGAGCATCAGAAGATTCTCGAGAAGGCGAAAGGTGAGATATCTAACATGATGGATCGTTGCAGGACTCAAATTGTTGCTGAGAAAAACGCTATGATGAAAGATATCAAGAAAGAAGTTTCGGCGCTTGTTATTATGAGCAGTCAGAAGATTTTGCAGCGCGAGTTCAGCGATTCCGATCAGAAGAGATTGAAGGATGCGATTGCGCAAGAAGTTAGGAGTTTGAAGAAGTAGGGGAAGTAGGGGGAAGTGACATAGTAAATGAATACATCAGTTACCAGTTACCAGTTACAAACTACATGAAGCTCACTGTAAAAAAATATGCTGTTGCAATGGTTGAGGCTTTGGAAAATGACAAAGATGCCAGTTCTTTGCCTGCAAAGGTCAAAAATCTACTTTTCTTGTTAAGGAAGAAGAAGCAGGGCAAAATTATTAAGAGATTTTATGGTGCTTTCAAGGAGGAATGGCAGAATCGCAGAGGTGAAATCGAAATCAAGGTAATTTTACCTTCGAAGCCCGCTCAAGAAGAAGTTTCCGAATTGGAATCTTCTTTAGGCGAGGTGTTCGAAGGCAAGGCTATCTTGGATATTAGGGTTGATGAGAAGTTGATAGGTGGCATGAAGCTTGAGTTTGGAGAGTATGTTGTTGATGGAAGTTTGGCTCGAAATCTTGCTAGGTTGGAATCAAAACTTATTTCATAAATACTTAAAATCATTATATGGATACAAAAGATCAAATCTTGTCAGCGCTTAAAAAGCAGATTGAGGGTTATAAGTCCGGAGCTTATGTTGAAAAAGTCGGTCATGTGATCGAGGTTGGCGATGGTATTGCGAGAATTGCAGGCTTGAGCGATGTGGCTTCTCAAGAAATGATTGAGTTCCAAAATGGTCAAATGGGTGTGGCTCTTAACCTTGAAGAAGACAACGTGGGTGCGATCATCCTTGGAAGTGATAAGGGTATTAAGGAAGGGGATGAGGTTCGTGCAACTGGTAAGATCTTATCTGTTCCTGCAGGCGAAGCTGTTATTGGACGTGTTGTTAATCCTCTCGGTGTCCCTGAAGATGGAAAAGGCGAGATCAGCACCGATGTTTATTATCCTGTTGAAAAGATCGCTCCTCGTGTTATTAAGAGAAAAGGTGTAAATACTCCGGTTCAGACAGGTTTAAAGGCGATTGATGCCATGATCCCAGTTGGAAGAGGGCAGAGAGAGTTGATTATCGGAGATCGTCAGACAGGTAAAACTGCTATTGCGATTGATGCGATTGTGAATCAAAAAGAAGAGAATATGATTTGTATTTATGTCGCTATCGGTCAGAAAGAGTCCAAGGTTGCCAAGATAGTTGCCGAGCTCGAGAAGAGAGGCGCTATGGAATATACGATTATAGTTAAGACTTCGGCTTCAGATCCTGCATCGCTCAGTTATATCGCTCCTTTTGCAGGATGCGCTATGGGTGAGTACTTCTTGGATCAAGGCAAAGACGTTTTGGTTATTTACGATGATTTGTCTAAACACGCTTGGGCTTACCGCGAAGTTTCACTTCTACTTAGAAGACCTTCGGGTAGAGAGGCTTATCCGGGAGACGTTTTCTATCTCCATTCAAGATTGCTTGAAAGAGCTTGCAGACTTGATCAGAAATATGGAGGAGGATCTCTTACGGCTCTTCCAATCGTTGAGACTCAGGCCGGAGACGTTTCCGCTTACATTCCTACAAACATAATTTCTATTACAGACGGACAGATATTCTTGGAGTCAGATCTTTTCTATAAGGGTATTCGTCCGGCTCTTAACGTAGGTATATCTGTTTCTCGCGTAGGTTCTGCCGCTCAAATCAAAGCCATGAAAAAAGTTGCAGGTAAATTGAAACTTGAACTTGCTCAATATAGGGAGTTGGCTGTTTTCGCTCAATTCGGTTCCGATTTGGATGAGGCTACCAAGAAACAGCTTAACAAAGGTGATCGTTTGACTGAAATTTTGAAGCAGACTCAGTACAGTGCTTTGCCTGTTGAGAAGCAGGTTGTGATTTTGTATGCGGGTATCAACGATTATTTGTCACACATACCTGTTACTAAGGTTAAAGATTATGAGGAAAAATTACATTCTTATTTCGATGCCAGACACAGCGATATATTGAAGGAAATTAAGACAACTAAGGATTTGCCCGCTGAGTTGGAGGAGAAATTGAAAAAAGCTTTGCACGGTTTTAATTCTGAACATAAGTTTGAATAAATTTTATGCCGAATTCAGGTAAAGAAATTAAGAGGAAGATTAAATCGATCAAGTCCACGCGACAGATTACGAAAGCGATGGAACTTGTGTCGACTTCCAAAATGAAGAAGGCTGTGAACAATGCGGTCAATCTTCGTGCTTACGGATATTTGGCTGCAAACATATTGTCTAAGCTTTCTCAGAAGGCGAAAAATTTGCACAAATTTTTCCAATCCCGCGAAGTTAAAAATATACTTATTGTTTTCTTTACTACAGATAAAGGTCTTTGTGGCGGTCTTAACACTAATCTATGCAAGAAATTGGTTACTGTTTTGACCGAGCTGGAGTCTGCGCATCCGAGTGCCAAGATTCATTTTGTCGCAAGTGGTAAGAAAGGCGCTGAATTCTTGCGCAGAATAGGTAAGGACTTGGAGTATGTTTTTCCTGCTTATTCAGCTAATCCTAAGTTTTCCGATATTTTTCCTATAAGCAAGATCGCCTTGAAGGGATTTGAGCAGGATCAGTATGATTTGGTTACCGTAATTTATCCGGATTTCGTCTCTACGCTTTTGCAAAAACCTGTTTCTAGAGTTTTACTTCCGTTTTCTGTAGAGACTTTCAAGAAAATGCTTAGCGAATTAGGGTCTAAATTTACGACCGTTGCCAGTATTCCCGAAAAAGATGTCGATTATAAGCTCGAACCTTCCCCTCAATATATTATTCAGAATATAGTTCCGCAATTGACCGAGTTGCAATTGTATCAGGCTGTTCTTGAGGCTTGTGCAAGCGAACATAGCGCTAGAATGGTTGCCATGCAAAATGCTACGAAGGCGGCAAGCGATCTACTTGATGATTTCGTTCTTAGTTACAACCAAGCCAGACAGGCTGCAATTACCGCTGAAATTTCAGAAATAGCTGCGAGTGCTTTAACAATGTAATTTAATAAATAATTAACATATTTATATGGCTGGAAAAATCACTCAAATCATTGGCGCCGTTGTGGATTGCTCCTTCGAAGGCGAAGAGATGCCAAACATATATGATGCTTTGGAGACTAAAGTGGGAGAAGAACTTCTAACTCTTGAGGTGCAACAACATCTTGGTGGAAATAGTGTAAGGACTGTTGCCATGGGTGCAACAGATGGTCTGAAGAGAAATCAAGAGGTTGAGAATACAGGAGCTCCCATATCTGTTCCTGTTGGTCGTGAGACGCTTGGTAGGATGTGCGATGTTTTCGGAAATCCTTTGGATGATATGGGTCAGGTTAAGTCCAAGAAGAAATATCCTATTCACAGACCAGCTCCAAAATTCGAAGATCAATCTACCGAAACAGAAGTTCTTGAAACCGGTATTAAAGTTATCGACTTGATCTGTCCGATTGTAAAAGGAGGTAAGGTAGGTCTTTTCGGAGGAGCCGGTGTTGGCAAGACTGTAATTATTCAGGAGCTCATTAGAAATATCGCTCAAGAGCATGGTGGTTTCTCGGTTTTCGCCGGAGTGGGCGAGAGAAGCCGCGAAGGTAATGATCTTTATTATGAAATGAAAGGTTCCGGAGTTCTTGATAAGACAACTCTAATATTCGGTCAGATGAACGAACCTCCTGGAGTTCGTCAGAGAGTTGGTCTTACAGGTGTTACAATGGCTGAATATTTCCGTGATGAGGAAGGGCAAGACGTTCTTCTCTTCATAGACAACATATTCCGTTTCACACAGGCCGGCGCTGAGGTATCAGCTCTCTTGGGTCGTATCCCGTCAGCTGTAGGTTATCAACCCAACTTGGCTACCGAAATGGGTGCGTTGCAAGAAAGAATTACCTCTACAAAGAAAGGCTCGATTACATCTATTCAGGCCGTTTATGTTCCTGCCGATGACCTTACAGATCCTGCTCCAGCTACGACTTTCGGTCATTTGGATTCCACGGTAGTACTTTCCAGAGGACTTTCCGAGCTTGGTATTTATCCTGCTGTTGATCCTCTAGATTCAACTTCGACTATCTTGGATCCGAATATAGTTGGAAGGGAGCATTATGATGTTGCCCGAGGTGTTCAGAAGATTTTGCAGAGATATAAAGATCTTCAAGATATTATTGCCATCTTAGGTATGGAAGAACTTACTGAAGATGATAAATTGACTGTTAAAAGAGCTAGAAAGATTCAGAAGTTCCTATCTCAACCTTTCTTCGTTGCTGAGACTTTTACCGGCCGTAGCGGTAAATACGTAACGTTGAAGGAAACTATTAAGGGTTTCAAAGAAATTCTTGAAGGTAAGATGGACGATGTCGATGAGGGATTGTTCTATATGAAAGGCTCTATTGATGATGTGAAGTAGGGAAGAAGTAGGGGAAGTTGAAGAAGTGACGTAGTGACATAGTTAAGAGGGGGTTTGGAATCTATAAGTTATAAGCTCAAAGTTACATGAAACAGTTTCAACTAAAAATCGTTACGCCGGAGAAGGTGCTTTACCAAGATATGGTGGAGTCTGTGACTGTGCCGACTGCCGAAGGTGAGATTACGGTTTTGCCTCAACATCTTCCTATAATTTCCGCTATTAATCCCGGTGAGCTTAAGATTAAGAAGGGTGGAGAGTATGATTACTTCTCTGTTACAAGAGGTGTGATTGAAGTTGATGGTAAAACTGTAACGCTTCTTGTCGATGCGGCTGAATCAGCTAATTTTATAAATGAAAAGCGTGCCGAAGAAGCGAAAGAAAGGGCTAAAAAACTTATGGAAGGTGTTAAGCAGAGCGAGGAAGGTTATGCTGATGCTGTTGCACAAATGGAAAGGGCTCTCTCAAGGCTTAGGATTGCTAAGAAGAGGAGAGGCGGTAGGGCAACTTTTAATCAAGATTCTTAATGCAGAATGAGAAAAAAGATAAGGTATGGAGTGCGTATTCGCTTGCTTTAAATCTAGGTTATATGATTGCGCTTCCGATTGTGCTTCTCGGGGTAGGAGGCGTGATGGCTGACAAACATTTCAATTCGTTTCCACTGTTCGTAATCATAGGATTTATTCTAGCGATGACAGCTTCACTTCTAACGGTTTACGTTAAGACAAAAGATATAATTTCAGACGGAACACTTCAAACTAAATCTAAAAAGATTAAATAATATGGCAGAATTCGTACCACCAACGCTTGCGTCAGAAACTATATTTCATATCGGCAGTTTTGAGGTAAGAAATACCTTGATTACGGCCGTTATGACTTTAACAGTTTTCTTGTTTATAGGGCTTGTGCTGAAAAAACGAAAATATGCGCTTGTTCCCGGTGGATTGCAAAACTTGGTTGAGGCTGTCGTTGGGAGTCTTTTTGATTTCTTCAAAGGTGTTATAGGTGATGAAGCAAGGGCAAAGAAATTTTTTCCTTTGGTTGCTACGATTTTCTTTTTTGTGATTATTTCAAACTGGATGGGACTTCTTCCCGGCTTCGGAAGTATTGGGTTTTGGGAAGAGCATGAAGGGCATGAGATGTTTATACCTATTTTTAGATCGACCTATGCTGATGTGAATATGACGCTTGCGCTTGCAGTTATATCTGTTACGGCGGTTCAGGTTTTTGGGATAAGCATATTGGGTTTTAAGAAATACGCTCATAAGTTTTTTGTTAATCCTCTCAAAGATCCGATCGGTTGTTTCGTTGGGTTGCTTGAGCTTATGTCTGAGTTTTCCAAAATGATTTCTTTCTCGTTCAGGTTGTACGGAAATGTATTTGCAGGAGAAGTTTTGCTTCTAGTAATTTCTTTCCTTGTACCATATATCATTCCGCTTCCGTTCTATGGACTTGAGCTGTTTGTAGGATTTATACAGGCATTGGTGTTCTCGTTCTTGACTACGGTTTTCTTGACGATCGGAACGACGGCGCACCATTAGTAGAGAGCAGAAAACAGAACACAGAAAGCAGATGGTTGTAAAAATAAAACCGAAAAAAATCAAGGTGCATGACTTGATGCAGGATGATTACTCCTATTATTTGACTGAGCCTGAGGGTAAGAATTTTCATCCTGAATTCAAGCCTCAGTTAACGCCCAAGCAGATGCTTAAGATGGGGGTTTTTGGAGGTAAATATATGACTGATTGCAAGGATGAATTTCCGGCAGATTGGTTTGCCGAGGCAAAGTTGTGCCATGAGAAACATGATCCCAAGTTGAATTTTTTTGGTATAAACGCTTCGAAGTCTTTATCTTATTGGATAAAAAAAGGTTGGATTTATCCTGAGGATCCGAGAGGGTGGTTCCAATGGTATTGCAGATATTATATGGGTAGGAGATGTGGTGATGACGAAAGACAAATTAAGAGGTGGAAGGCTATGAAAAGACATATTGCACAGATTAGACGCAATTGTATGCCCGGACATTTGGAATGCAGAAAAAGACAGAGGCAGGCTTTGCTTCATTGGGCTTATGATAGCCGGTTACTTATGGGCGAATAAGAATCCCATTTTTTTATCGAATTGAGATGGGAAGATTTGGACTTTGAACTTGTTTGATCGCAAGATTTCTTCCAGATTGCGGTGAGTTTTTCCGCCAACGTTGTGATATTCCATTATAACTGTGTTTATACGCGTGAAATCATCTACGGTGAGGTTATCAAAGACCTCATGCTCGCCGCCCTCTATATCCATCTTCAAGAGTGAAATTTTATCTATTTTGTTTTGGGACATGAGATCGTTTAGTGAATAGGCTTGAATTTTCATGCCGGTTTTGCCGAGGCGGTGATTGTGAGAATTTTCGCTTATTTCGAGAAGTCTTTCTTCTGTTTTTCCGGCTAATGCCCCATGTATTATTTTTACACCTTTTATCTTGTTTTCTTTCATGTGGTGTTCAAACATTTTCAGGTTTTTCGGTTCCGGTTCGAGTGCTATTATTTTTGCTTTCGGGTTGATAGTTTTGGCGTAAAGCGTGAAGAATCCTTTGTGGGCGCCGATATCTATAATCGGATTTTTAGCTTCTTTTATGACTTGATCGCTACACCTATATTCTTTGTATTTGAAAATTTCGCGCATAACGCTTGTGTCAGCTTCGTCGCTAAGTTCAATGTGGAGAGTCTTGCCGTTGAAATTTAATTTGATATTTTCCATACCTCTTAAGCTATAGCACAACTTGCCGTTTTAGTCATCTTGTGCTATTTAGACTTACCGTTTTAATCATTATTCAATATTAAATGGTGCCGATACCTGTTAGAGAGAAGATAGGATGGGGGACTGCGGTCGTTTTGACAGCTGCTGCTTATGCAGGGGTTTATTTCGAAGATGATATTGAGAGATTTTTATTGCAAAAAGAGGTGGCTTCCAAATGTGGAGATATAAAGCCTGTTGCTTATGATTCCTTGGGGAATCCTATATTTGCCGCCTCTGATCCTTCCTCTCGAGGCATTGTGCATTGTGCCAACGATGTTGTTAGGGGTCGCGATTGTGAAGCAATCAGGTTGGAAGTTGCCAGAGATATTGGTGAAGTTGCAGGATTTTTCACATGTGATGATCGAGGGCAGCTTGTTTTGAAAGATCAGGGTCTCGGTCCCGATTTATTGATGAGAAATCTTGATAAGGTTAAGTCATCCGGCAATTGCTCCGATGTTTTGACTGACGGTAAGCAAAAAATAGCATCCGCTATCGAGAGTGTTCGGTGCGAGAGAGTAAAATGAAAATTGCCCAGAAGCAAAATGCTATTTCAGCAATGCTGTATATAATAGGCGTTATCAGAGTTTCTATCGCCATCAATTCGGTTGCCGCTATATTTATTTTTAGTGCCAATATTCCTTTTATCAATATGAATGGTGAAATTATGGCAGATATGTAGATAGTAGGCTTGAATTTAAGAAAAGAGCCTATTGTTATACCAAGCCATAAGATTATCCAAGGAAGTTTAGGCAATACGAATGTGTTTATTACCGAGGACATGCTGAATTCCGCCATTGTTTTCATAAGCATATAACTCAATTGATCCGGTATTATGACCAGCATAAGCAAAAGTGCGGATATCGATCCCAATATGTAAAAATGTTTTTTCATCCCAGACTTTTTCTAAATATGGCAGCTTCTACAAGATCTTGCGAAAAATCCTTGCTGATCTTGTGTTTGAGCAAGATATTTGATGTTAAATTTCTGTGTAAGAAGTGATGTTCTTTTTGCGGGCCAAGTTCAATTCCGAGAATTTTTTCGCAAACCGATATATCTTTCTCGATTTCGCGCGCCCATGAATTTTCTTTTGCAAGTATTGCCAAGTTCTCACGATTGAGATATTTGCCGGCGTGTTTGAGCTCGTGACGCAAAGTGGGGAAGTGCAGTTCTATTAATGGCAGCAGTCCTTGTTTTTTTGCTTGAACCAGTCCTCGGCCTGATCCTATGAATTCCGGAGGTATTCCGATCGAGTAGCAGGCGCACGTGAAGCTTATTGCGCGCGGTAGTTTGATTTCTCCGATTCCGCGGTTGTATCCGAACAGTCCGATATGTTGTACGCGTTCGCGTCTTTGCGGAACAAATTTCGACAGTTCGTTTATCATAGGGGCGAATTTTTCTATCGTTTCGACATAAGGTTTTTTGAAAATTTCTGTCAGGGTTTTTAGATCCGAAAATGTTTTTTGATCGAATACGACTTTGGAGTTTTTTTGAAGAGTTTTTTTGATAAAATCCAAAGCCTTTTTTACAGTTGGTAATGGGTAGTCGTATCTGAATGCGGACTGAATTGTTATAGTTTTTGCCCCTTCGTATTGAGGGAGGCTTTGTTCTATGTTTTCCGGATTGATTCCTCCTCGAAACGGCAGAGAGCCTGTGCCTATGATCGGATACATCGGGATACCGGTTTTCTTACTTACCCGATGTATTTCGCGCAGAGCGAGTCGTGTTGCAAGGACTGCCGAGACGAATCCTGCGTTCAAGGCGGGATCCGATCTTGCTACGAACACTCTTAAGTATGGTGGGCGTGCGCCGAAATGTTTTTGGTGAAGGTGTAAAAATTCTTCCAGTATTTTTGCGCAGTTTGCCAGATCATCGACGCTCTCGAATAATGGAATGACGTGGATGTAACCTTGTCCAAATTCTGTTTCGCCGAAAATGCCTTCGTGGAGTTTTGCAGTCTTTTTGAATGTTTCTTGCAAGTGAATAAGTTGTTCTGCTTTCTTCGTCATAGGCAAAATAAGCTCGAAAACCGGAGGGGTATTGAGTTTGAGCGATTTCGTGAATTCCGCGCTTGATAATATGCTCATGTAGGCGCGAGCGAGTTTGAATGTTTTTTCTTCCCAGATGTTTGGGACGCGCATTAGAATTGCCTTGTCTTTCCCTAATTGATGTTCTTTGAAGTATTTGAAGTAATTTGTTACTAGGCGTTCTATCATAGCTTCATCTGCGAATTTTCCTTCCCAGTCCCACATGTATTCGTCGCATCCTATGTTGAAAGATTGATAGATTTCTTCGGCTTCTTCTTTTGTTGTTATGAATGCGTCTTTGCCCCAAAAAGGAGCGTTTGCGTTATCAGGGTGCTGTGTTGCCATCAGCATCGGGATTTTCATCTTGGATTTCGGATTGAACATGTGTTGCTTAGTTGTTTTTCGCTTCGATTGTAAAGTAATTTTTTTTATTTCACCATGAAAAACGTGTTAATATCCGGTTATAAAAATTTTAAATCTTATCTGTATGGATATTTTTGGTCTTTTTAATAAAGATGCATGTTCTCTCGGAGGGAAAGGTTCGATAGAGTGGACATGGGATGAGTATTATAAAAACAAAGATGATCATGTTGTTCTTGTAGATATGATCAATCATCCTGTTTCCGGATCTGTTCCTGTTTCAAACGAGCTGTTTGATGGTAGATATCCTGATGGTACTTATTTTGTGCTTTATTGTCATTCCGGAGGTTCTTCAGGATTTTTGCAGAAAAAGCTGTCTCCTCAGTTTCCGCAGTATCATTTTGTGAATATGAAAGGTGGAATCGGCGCTTATAGTCCACAATAGATTTGCCAATCTGTTCATTATACCCTATAGTCTCCGCCGCTTTCTTAATTAATGTTTTATGAATATCTACAATATTGCCATTGTCGCTCACGTTGATCATGGGAAAACGACTCTCGTCGATGCCATGCTTAAGGCGAGTGAGAAATTTGATGCACGCAAAGGGTTGGAAGAACGAGCTATGGATTCAAATGATCAGGAGAAGGAGCGAGGTATTACGATCTATGCCAAGAATGCTTCGATAGTTTATAAAGATTCCAAAATTAATATAGTCGATACTCCCGGACATGCCGATTTCGGATCTGAGGTTGAGCGTGTTCTTAGGACTGTTGATGCTGTTATTTTGGTGATTGATGCTTATGAAGGACCGATGCCGCAAACCAAGTTTGTACTTAAGAAATCTCTTGAATTGGGACATAAGGTTTTGGTTCTTATAAACAAAATCGATAAGCCAACGGCAAGACCCGATAAGGTTGTTGATTTGGCGTTTGATTTGTTTGCAAAGCTTGGTGCTTCCAATGAGCAGCTGGATTTCCCGTATATGTATGCGAATGCTCGTGCCGGTGTTGCGATTCGAAAACTTACAGATGAACAAGTTAATATAAATCCTTTCTTGGATTTCATTTTGGAACACGTCAAACCTGCGAATTCCAGACTTGATGCGCCTTTCAAGATGCAGCCTGCTACTCTAGGTTATGATAATTTCTTGGGACGTATTGCTGTCGGGCGTGTTTTCGAAGGTGTTATTAAGCCGAATCAAGATGTTACCATTATTAAGCCGAATGGTGAAAAAAGAACCGGTCGTGTTACCAAATTGTTTACTTTCGAAGGGATGAATAGGATAGAAACTCCCGAGGCTTCCGGTGGCGATATCGTTGCGATTGCAGGTTTGCCGGATATTTATGTCGGTGAAACTATTACCACAGATCCAGATATGAAGCCGCTATCTGCAATTAAGGTTGATCCGCCTACGCTTGCGGTTGAGTTTCGTGTTAACGATTCTCCTTTTGCAGGAAGAGAAGGAACAATGGTTACGAGCAGGCATATCAAGGAACGCCTTGAAAAAGAGTTGCAGACGAACGTTGGTCTTAGAATTGAATTTCAGAGCGATAGCGATGCTATTCGTGTTTATGGAAGGGGAGAGATGCATATTGCGGTTTTGATTGAAACAATGCGCAGAGAAGGTTTTGAACTTCAAATATCTCAACCTGAAGTTATCATGAGGGATATCGATGGAGTGCAAAACGAACCTATCGAGCTTGCGATTGTGAATGTGCCTGATGAGATGGCCGGAATGACTATTGAAAAACTGGCTAAGCGCAAAGGTGTTATGACAGATATGAAGTCTGAAAATGGGAATACTCAGCTTGAATTTATGATACCTACGAGAGGACTTCTCGGATTTAGATCTCAGTTCCTTGTTATGACTCGCGGTGAAGGAACGCTTTATCATTCTTTTGATCATTTTGAACCTTATAAAGGAAAAATTACCAAGCGTTCTGTCGGTTCTATTATTTCCGGCGAAACCGGTGGCGCAATGGCTTATTCTCTTTGGAAATTGCAGGAGAGAGGTCCGTTATTCATCACTCCTCAAACACAAGTTTACGCGGGGATGGTAATAGGGGAGCACAATCAGGGAAGCGATATTACCGTTAATCCGATCAAGAATAAAAAACTTACAAATATGAGAGCATCAGGAAGTGACGAGGCTCTTTATTTGGTTCCGATTGTTCCTATGACGCTTGAAAAAGCTATTGAATACATCTCTGCTGATGAATATGCGGAAATTACTCCTATACACGTTAGGCTTAGGAAGAAGTTGTTGAGTGAGAATGAGAGGAAGATAGGGAGAAGGCAGGATTAGGGGGTAAACAGTAAGGAGTAGTAGAAGAAGTTGGGGGAAGTGACATAGTGGCACAGGGGATTGACAAATGCCGTTATTTGACGTACTCTTTTGTCTTAATTTAATTATTATTATGACGGCTGTTCCATGTGAAACAGGAAGTCGAACAGATCTGTTGAGTGACGAAGATTTAGATGGTAAGTCTTTGATTACTTCTCGTGGTCAGGCTGTTTTTGGCGTGTCCGGTCATTTGGTTGACTGTGAATCTTTAAGCGGACGGGAATTTAGAGTTTCTCGTAGTAAATTGGTTCCTTATCCAAGTCAGCCAAGACAATATTTCCCCGAGAAAGATGTTGAAGAATTGGGTGAGAAATTGAAGTCAGAAGGTCAACTGATGCCTATAGTTGTTGCTCCTTATGTGAATGAGTCGGGTGCATTATGTTTTATGATTGTTGATGGGGAAATGCGTTTTAGGGCCATGAAAACGGCTGGAATTGAGGAAGCGTTGATTGTTGTGCATTCTTATAATTGCGAAGCAGATCTATATAAAGCGGCTGCTTCTACCCATAAAGATAGTACTACTCTTGGTAAGGTTGATAGGCTTTTGATGTTGGCTCATTTGTATGATTTAGCTTCTTCCGAGCGTGGTGGAGTTTCTGTTGTTGATTTTGCACGAGAAATTGGTGTCGGATATAACGATATTCATTATGGTCTTAGGATGCGAAAAATGCCTCCGAAGATTGTTGAATTGGGTGTTAGGCGTATTATCATTGCTTCAGCGATGGTTTATCTGATGAATAGATTCCAAGAGTATGGAGATGGATTTCCCGGTGATATTTTAGTTTCTTTATTGGAAGATGTTATTCGCAAAAAAGGTGATGGTAGTATTTCTAAGAAAGAAATAGAAGAATTGTTTCAAAAAGCGTTAATCAAATCGAAGAGGGCTGATGAGGCTTTAACGTTGCAAACTAGGCATTCGCTTGAAGTTTTTTTGCGCAGTATTGCCGTTTCTGGGAGGACTGCGCAAGATTTGCTTGAAGAGGCTGAAGATGAGGATCCTGCGATTGTTGAATTATTGTCAGATATGACTCCTCGAAGTTTGGCAAAAACAAGAAGAATTGTTGATGGTTTAAGGGATAATCTTGATTCTTTTTCGAGGTTACTTGCGGTTGCAAGTGGTTCAAACGATTTAGAAGGCAACGAAGAATAGTTTTTCTAGTATATAGCTTATGCTAAAGTATGTTTGTTTAGATGTAATTTAATTGTTTTATGAGGAAGATTTTTGATAATTGGAGTCGGGTTGTTGCACGGATTTTGCATTTGCCAACGACTATTGTTTTGATTGGCATTGCTGTCCTTTTTTCAATAATGATTCTTAAGGGGTTTTACGATATCTTGATAGGGGTGATTAACGGATTGGAGTTTCTTGATGTTTTGGAGCGTGTATTTTTGATCCTATTGTTTGTAGAGGTTATAGCTTCTATAAAAATTTATTTTGCGGAACATTATCATTTTCCTTTACGGTTTTTTCTTTATATCGGTATAACTCATATGGTTAGGCATATTATTATAAGCCACGATAGCGCTTCCGATATTTTGCTTTTATCTTTCGCCCTTTTGGTGCTTGTTTCAACCTTGGCGATTTACGAGGTAAAAAGCCAATATTTAAGAAAAAAATATAGGGAGAATGAAGAGGAACATTTTGAACTTTAGTTAGAATTCCATCTTTTTTTAATGTTGGTATGTTGCTTTTAGGCAAGGTGGTGTTTCTGGTACGGCTTGTTTACATCAGGCCAGATCTCTTGATTATAGGCGTTTTTGGTCAAAACTTGGTGAGTTGGATGATGTCGATTTTATGAGAGTAAAGGAAAGTTTTGGGAAATTATACTTATAAAAAAGTTCCCCTCGTTGTGCGAGGGGTCGTGGGATAATCCCAAAAGTGTTTTAATTATATATTTGTCTAGGTGGGTTGGTCAAATTTTTTCTTCAGCCGATTTTTTGCAAGATATGTAATGCTAAAAACACCTATTGCGGTTGAAACTGCTTCGTTTTCTTCGTCAGTTAATACGTGCTTTTTTCGTAATTCCAATAAGATTTCCAGAGCTTTTTTATGATCCATTCGTGTTTTATTGGCTCCGGAGGTCGGGTTCGAACCGACAACCTTGCGGTTAACAGCCGCCTGCTCCACCATTGAGCTACTCCGGAATGTTTTTTACTGATGTACGAGCCTTACAATCATCCTTCCTACGATCTGGTTTTTGCGAGCGTAAGAGAGGATTTGCTCCTTAGAAGCGGGAATAATATAGCCAAGTTCTTTCACCTTGTAAATTAAATCTTCAAGGTATATCGGTTCAGGCTTGAGGTTGAAGAATGGAAGCGCCAGTACAAGATTCGTTCCTGACGGGATTGGTGTGCGTAAAAAATCGATATATAACATCTCCAATCTTGCCAGTATTTCTTTCGCTTTTTCAGAGGTTGGGATCTCTTTCTGAGGTTCTCCCAAGTAGCTTTCTGCAACTATTGCCAATTTCTTATCTGTTGGAAAGTCGGAAGGTGTTAGTTTTGTTGCGTCTTTTACTTCAAGCTTCAAGCATTTTCCTGTCAGTTCGAAGTTTTTTGCGAGCCAGTCGAGGTTTGTGCGTGAGTCGTTTACGGCTTTTTGGCTTATATCTGTTCCCATTGTATCGAATCCCATGAGTATAGACTCTTGTAGAACAGTGCCGGATCCGCAGAATGGGTCGTAAATTATGGTGCCAGCTTCAGGATGAGCCAAGTTGATCATTATTTGTGCCAATTTCGGTGGAAGCATGCCGGAGCGGTCGTCTCTCGCCGGCCTGTCATAATCGCGGAAGCTGTATTCGGCTATGTCTTGAGTGGCTACGGTGTGAGTCAGATAAGTTTTTTCTCCGAATACCAGATTCAACTCTTCGCAGTTTGCTGACATTATGCTGGATAAATTCTTGTTGTCTTGGTTCAGATAGCGTGAGCTTATGCCGGCTTCTTTCAGTACGTTTTTTGCCCCTTTAAGAAGTTTTCTTATAAGGTTCTGGTTTTCCGGATATGTGCTTATGCCGTATTCGAATTTGCCTTTTGGACTTGTTTTGAGTTTTGGCAATTCTCTTTCTATTAATTCTGAGAAATTAATCGGTAGTCGAGAGGGGAGTTCTTTTATTATTTCGCTTATCTTGATTGTGCCGCCGAGGCGCATTATCAGATTCGGATCTATTGTTCCTTCAACGAGTCCGAATCCGTTTTCTTCTATCTTTATGTATTTGGCGTTTGGGAAAAATTCTTGCAGTTCAGCAAAGCAGAGTTCTTGTTCGCGGCCTAGATGGAAGAGGAAGAGATTTGAGATTTGGGATTAGAGATTAGGGATTAGGGAGAAAAAAGAAGAGGGGACTGGTTTAAATTAACAGAATTGGCGTTAAGCGCAAGTTTTAAAGCTTGGTTTTGTTTTGATAAAATGGTAATTTAAAATTCCTAAATTTCTAATAAAAAAACATGGCTTACTCATTAAATCGAGCTCAAATTATCGGCAATATGACTCGCGATCCCGAACTTAGGAAGACTCCAAGTGGTACATCTGTTGCAGGGTTCAGTATTGCAACTAATCATGCTTGGACCGATGCCAATGGGCAGAAACAGGAGAAAGCTGAATTCCACAATATAGTTGCTTGGGGCAAATTGGCTGAAATCGTTACTCAATATACCAAGAAAGGCAGTAAGGTTTATGTCGATGGAAGGATGCAGACTCGCGATTGGACAGGTGATGATGGGGTTAAGAGATACAGGACGGAAATTGTTGCGGAAAATTTGATCATTCTTGATTCTCGAGGAGGTGCTTCAGGTGGTGCCGGTTTTGACAGAAGCCAACAGCCTATAAGGGAGAAGGAAGATATTATCGAGGGGACTGAGGATAAGGTGAAGAGTGCGGACGAGATTACTGTGGATGATTTGCCATTTTAGGGGTAAGGAGCAGACAGCAAGACACAAGACACAAGACACAAGACAGCAAGACACAAGACACAAGACACAGATAGCAGATGAAGAGGGGGAAAAAGAAAAATATCAAAAAAAGAAAAGGCTCTGTAGTGATACGGAGCCTTCTCAGGTTTGCTCTTTTATAGCTTTGAGAGTGGTGCTCTCTTAGCTTGTAAGAGCGGTGGACTTAAGCCGGCTTTCTTGGGGGTCTTTAGCCCTCTACCTACCGTTCTTTGACGAGTGGTGTTTTTGGACCGGATCGTCGCCAGTCCCTTTTTGTTTTGAATTTTTGGGGCTTAACTCTCAGCAACAAGGCTTAAAGAAAAGCTTTTTTGTTCAATTTATTTTTATTTTGTGTCCACTCCACAGGACCGAAGTCTTAGGAGGGAACTTTTGATGGGCAAGCCGGGGCCCAAGAAAAGTAGGTATCGTGATATTATACCAGAAAAGACAGCAGACAGCAATTGGCAGACAGCAGAGAAATGCGTATTTTAACTACTTCTTATCATCTTCCAGAAAATTAATCCTATTACAGCAGCAGCAAATCCCATAGCGGCCCATGGCAACCATGGTAATTTCTCCGTAACACGGCTTTCCTCATCATCACAAGCATCGCCTATTTCATCACCGTCATTATCTTTCTGATTAGAATTGGAATAAGATGGGCAGTTGTCTTGCGAATCCAGAATTCCATCACGATCATGATCTTCGCATGCGTCTCCAAGGTTATCGCTATCAAGATCCTCCTGATTTAAATTTGCGATATAAACACAGTTATCATTTATATCAGGCACTCCATCCGTATCATAATCAGGGTCTTGATATGCCGAATTATTTTTTGAATCTCCCAATTCTAAAACCAAGATGTTTTCCGGTTGGCTAAGAAGATCCGGACTCTCTGACACGTAAATTCCAGAGTTGGCTTGAGCATCTGCATAAATAAGATAGCTTTCACCCGGCCTTGCAAGCCATACAATCTTCTCGGAAGAGTCCGAGACAATGTCTTCTGAAATAAATTTGAACTCGCGGAGCCTAAGAGGTTGAGAATGCCAAAGAGTTATTTTCCAGTTTTCAGCAGTTGTTTCAGGGAAATTCAAATAAGTTGAATCAAGATGTGTTTCAGCAATTATGGTTTTCCAGTTATTATCAATTTCCGCTTCCATCGAGACGTTGTAAGGAAGCGAAACGTAATCATCTAAAACAATTTGGAAACCGTTAGAAGTTAGTTCTTCACCTGTATTTATCGTGAAATAAGCTATTCCGTTATCACTATCAAGGTCAAACTCTACGTTTGTGTCGTAATTGTTGTCGAAAAAATTTGTGAAATCGCCCGTGACAACAGAACTATCAGTTACCGCATAATTAACTTCTTTATACTCAACATCCAATATGTTTTCCCAAGGTTGTGGTTCCATTGACTCTTTTTCCAGAACTGCAACATTGAAATTCTGTAAATTCGGAAGTTCAACTTGAACAACAGTAGGCAAGCTCAACTCCTGCATGACCGGTTCGTAAACGGTTTTAAAAACACTTAAATTGTCTTCCGCTGCGAAACAAATGCCCTCAAGCAAAAGAGCAAACACGATAAAAGAACTAATTATTTTTCTCATTTGATTTGTTTTTATTGGATAATCTTTTATTGAAAAATGCTGTGACTACAAGAAGTAATCCGATTAATACGAAAGTAACAATTTTACCGCTCATAGACATTCTCCAGATGTCTATAAATAGCAAATGCAAAACGACTCCGCCAAGCAATACGCTACCTCCAATTTGCAATCCCTTTTTCCCCTTAATAAGCGAGTAAAATGATAATCCTATACCTACAACTGTAAGTAAGACCAATGACACGCCACTGGCAATACTTTCGGATACGAATACGTTATGCATGGATAACCACAAAAGCATAACTGCAAAAAATGAAGCTACAACATAACAAACGGTTCCTTTTTTTCCACTTTTAATTTTATTAAGAGAAAAACCTGTTCCACTTAAAGACAAAATTGATACCAAGATTGCAAAAAAGTTCTCGTTTAAAAGTGGTGTTTTATAATAATCCCATCTGTCGAAACTTCCATTTCCGATAAGCATCAATATTGGAATTACATGTAATAATGCCACCCATTTTGCAATTTCGATATCGCGGAGAACAAAAGCCGAAATCAAAACCGCCAATAAAACTTCAATTGAAAAAGCTATAGTCAAAACTTGTCCTTGAAGTTCAACAGCTGTAGCTCCACCTATGAAAAGTATAGCCATTGCCAAGTAAATATAGACAACGGATTTTTTTGGAAGCTCAGATTTTTTAAATAAAAAATAAATACTAACAGCTGATATAAGCGCGAGACCGCTTAATATCATGCTCTGCCATTCATCCGGCACGTACGCGAGTGTCCAGCCTAGTATTACCAAAGAATTTAACCCTGCTACACAGAGATCCGAGAAAACAGCTTGTTTGTTTTTAAGTATAGATGCAACGTTCGAAATTAAGAAAAGTGCGTAAGCAATTCCCATAAAAAGCCATATCATCATTTGACTGTCCGTATAGCTATAACTTTCGAAAATAAAAGTGTTATAAATCGCAGTCATTATGAAAGACAAAAGTACAAGAACTCTCCATCCAGCCATAGATACAACCAAAAGCATACCTAAATCAACTGCGAAAATATAAGATAGATATAAGGTGGGATTGTCATCGATATCTCCCGCCAAAACAGGTACGAAAGAACCTGCGATCAGGCCCAGAACAGCTAAACTCTTTGACTTCTTAATGACCGCCATTGTTGATACCAAGGCTATAACTAATGCCATAATCCCCAACGCCGCTACAGGTGTGAAAAATTCGTAAAACATTTTACCTGCGAAAGTTGTAAGAATTATCATAACCATTCCCGTAACAACAAAAACTTCTCCCGGTACTCTTTTTTTAGACATGAAATAATAACCAAAACCAAGCATGCCTGATCCGGCAAAAATTCCTAATGTTATACGCCCAACAGGTCCAATCCAGTCATTCGCGAATGCGTAAGTCACAAACCATCCCAATGCTAAAATCAATAAGAATGCTCCTAGTTTCATAAGCCAATCTTCTTTTAACCAATTAAACAGGTTCCCTATCCATGTCGGGCCGGAACTATCTTTCTCTAAAGGTTTTTCCGATACGCTCTCTTTTTTCTCAATCGAAATTGGTGCCATTGGCAGAGATTTCTTCATGAGACTTTCGATTTTTTCAACTCTCTTTTCCAAAGCTTCAATGCGACTATCAGTTGTTTGGGCCATTGGTAGTGATTGTTAGGTAGAATATGCGTTAATATAAACAGAAAATTTTATGAAATGCAATTTGGTAATCGCAAGAAAAAGGGTGGGTTATGTAGGGTTTTGCATATGATAATATTGCGCTCTTCGAGCGCTATTGTTAAAGTTCTCCTCGTATGAAAGGAAAATTATTTCTCATTTTAGGTTCATCGGGGTCTGGGAAAGGGACGGTTTTGGCTTCTCTTCGCGACAAGCATCCGGAATGGGTTTTTCCGTTATCTTGTACTACGCGCGATAAGAGACCGCATGAACGGGATGGCGAGGTTTATAATTTTATTTCGAAAGAAGAGTTCCAAACAAAAATTGATGCCGAGGAATTTCTTGAGTGGGCTACCGTGCATCAAGATAATCGTTATGGCACCTTGAAGAAGCCGATTATTGAAGCTCTGGAAGCGGGGAAAACCGTTGTTAGAGAAGTGGATGTACAGGGATTGCGATCTATTCGCGATATTATTCCGAATGATCAATTGGTGTCGATTTTTTTGACTGTCGGTTCATGGGATATTTTACGCGCTCGTATCTTGAAGCGCAGCAAGATAAGCGATGATGAGATGGAAAAACGCCGCGAGAGCTATCTTCGCGAGAGTAAATGGGCTGGGGAGTGCGACCATATAGTTGAGAGTATCGAAGGTGATCAGGAGAACATTATTAAGAAGATTGAAAACATAATTCTTGGCAAGTAGACATTGCTGGATTGTTTTTGGTTTCCGTGATAACATCCTTACATAAATTTTCAAAAAAATATGTCTTCCACTGACGAGCCTCCGCTTGCTGCGACAGATGCATTACAGAAGAATTTCCTCAAGATAAAAGAGCTTGTGCTTGCCCGCAGGCCTGTTTTGAAGGATGTTCTTAAGAAGCAAGGCGGTAAGAATCTATATGATTATGCTTGCGATTATGTGAATGTGAATCTCAATCCTCCTATACAATTCAGGCAAGATGAGCTTATTAAGGTTGTCGCTTCGGAGGTTGAGAGAAAATTGGGCAAGGAGATGGCTGATAGTATTGCTGATCAGTTGAGGCATTATTATTTCATAAATACTACAGATCACTTGGGCCCGGCAAACCACCCGTGGTCCCTCAATACCAATTTGTCCATTGCGGCGCCTTATGCTGAATATAAAAATGAACATCTGAAAAATGTATTGGTGTTGTCTTGCGCGAATGTTTCTCTCAATAATCCTTCTTCTCCTAGAGGATTGGTTTTTCATACTCTTGTTAACGGTGAAGTTAAGATGCAGAGGTTATCATTTTTACCCAGTAATTCGCATTCGGCTTGTGCATTCGGTTTCCGTGCTTATACGGCTTCTGAAATTCAGAAAATGCATGGATTGCTTAAAGATAAGGTTAAGACAAAAGAGGTTGGTGTTCGCGAGGCCGATATGATTCATTCGATTCTTGATGAAATTTATGCGACTCCCGACGTGCTTGCGTGTACGAATTATGCCGATCAAATTTCCAAGACGAATTTCAAGTTATGGAAGAAGTTTTTTAAGGATTCCGAGGTTTATGTTCCCGACTTGGTTTATCTTGAGCAGGAGACGATAGTTGAGAAATTGATTATCGATTATCATTTGTATGCCGATACTACGATTACACATCTGTTGTTTGATTCCGATTACGATCCGCTCGTCATGAAATATTTTGATAAAATCATGTGCGCTTTTGATTTGGAAAAAAAGCAGGGAACTTATTTGTTCTGGGGTATTTCCGATCAGGGTAATTATAGGGTTCAATTGTGGAAAAAAGACGGATGGCTTGTTTCCGAAGACGGTAAGTTCAAGCTTGAACTTAAGCCGGAGATCCTTAAGGAGGCTCTTGAGCAGAGGAAAATTATCCCGAGTATAATGTTGGTTTTCATAGTTTTGGCTTTCTATTACGGATTGAAATGCCTTGGAGGATTTTCACAGGTTAATTACCTGACGATGATGAAGGATGCTTATATCAGAATGCAAACGGATAGAGAGAACTATAGAAGTATTGAGGTTTGTTCTCGCGCGCAGACGAAGGAAACTGATGATGCGACTGTTGCTTTTCTTGGAGGGCCGAAGGGCGAGTTGATTCCTGCTACAGGATTGGATTTGCTATTGTATGGAAATAAAGATTGTTTTTCGGAGATAGTAAATGAGATGAAAAATATCACCCTTGAAGAGTCTTTTTATCCTCAAATGCCGGATTTTTATAAATTTGTTTTTCCTGAAACGGAAAGAGATCCCGTATTGTCCGCTGTTACTTCCGAGGAGATTTCGAAATTGATAGGCCTTCAGAAGAAGTTGAAGCCGTGTGCGGTGATGGGGTAAGGAGCAAGACACAAGACACAGACACAAGACACAAGACACAAGACACAAGACACAAGACACAGACACAGAGGGGGAGTATGTTTTTACTGGTTTTTCGGGTGAGTTTTTGGTATAAAACACAGCGTATTGGGGAGTAGCCAAGTGGTAAGGCAGTCCGCACTGCGGACCATTCGTAGGTTCGAGATTATGTATTATTTATATATATTAAAAAGCGGGGAAGATAATCGATTATATATTGGTCAAACTAAAGATGTTGAAAAAAGATTGTTGAGACATAATCTTGGTATGGTAAAAGCGACTAGAAACAGGAGGCCATTTGAGTTAATATTTTGTAAGGAGTATGTGACACGAAAGGATGCGGTTAAGATTGAGAGGTATTTAAAGAGTTTAAAGGGTGGGGTGCAATTCAATGAGGTTTTAAAACGTTGGGGAGTAGCCAAGTGGTAAGGCAGTGGACTCTGAATCCACCATTCGTAGGTTCGATCCCTACCTCCCCAGCCAGTTTACTCATATATATTTATTCATAACAAAAATAGAAATGAAAAAAAACTTTTATTTCCTGCTGGCGTTTTTGCTAGCCATAACGGCCAACACAGCTTTTGCTGCGAGTCCCAATACGGATCCGGATCTGATTTCTTATACGATTGGTGACGATTATTATATCGATATCAATTTTGAGGAAGGGGTTGATCCATCGGAATATTTGAGGTTTGCATCTGTAGATTTAACAGGTACAGATGCTTTTTTTTATAAAGAAGATGTTTTTATGATTACTGACGAAGGGACTGTTAGTACTCCGATTTTGCTTCATTTATTTGAACGGCTTGGAGGAGAGGGCACTTATGATGTGGAAATATCGATTTGTGAGGCTGCAGTTGGGAGTATCCCGTATTATGAAGCGACAGATCCTTATTGCGAACCTTTTGCGAATGAAACCATAACTTACGTGAGGACAAGCTTGGATCAGATTGTTCTTCCATCCGCACCTATCGTAGGGTATGAAGATGGTGTTATGAGCAACTATGATGATTATTATGTTGTTTTCCCTGATGTTGATTCAGAAGAGCTAGAAGGAATTGCTGCATTGGAGCTATATAGACGCAATGTAATCGGAGGATATTCAGATGGTGAGTTCAAAGGGGAGCAAACCGTGAATCGTGCTGAAGCGGCTAAATTCTTGATGCTTGCAAGATATGGTCTTTATGATTCGACTGTATCTTCAGATCCATTCCCTGATGTTGGTATGAATGAGTGGTTTGCACCTTATATTCAGAGATGTGCTGATGAAGGGATTATAAATGGTTATCCTGATGGTTTTTTCAGACCGGCGGATACGGTAAATACTGCTGAGTTTCTAAAAATGCTGACTTTGACTTTTGGTCTTGAAACAGGACTTCCATATACATATAACGATGTCTCCGATTCGGATTGGTTTGCGGTTTATGCAGGAATTGCGGAGGAATATGATCTTTTCCCGGATAGAACAAGTGAATTGAATCCTGATCAGGATCTAACTCGTAATGAGGTTGCTGTTGCGATCTATCAGTATTTTTATGGACGTGATGTTGATATGACAGATGCTGCGATAGTGATTCGTGATTTGTTCTCAGGTGTTGATTCGGATATATGTAACAATACGGATGTTGCGAATTTGTTAAGTAATTGTGGTACTTATGCTGATGAGGTGGTGGCGTTACGAGAAGCTTTTCTTGATGAGTTTTTAGGTGATTATAGTGTTGAGGATTTCGAAGCCGGTCTAGTTCCGATGACTCTTTATGTGCAAGAAACAGTAGGGTCTGTATTTAGTGATACTTATGGTGGTGGAACGTGGGTTGAAGTTGATAATTCTATAGAGAGAGATGTCACTTTGTATTTGGCTGTTGGAGACAGGCGTGATGATTTCGATGCGTTGGAATCCGAGTTTGAACTTACTGATGTCCCTTTTGATGTATTAAGAACAGAAGCTGTCTCTTATTCATATGATAATGGATATTATTATGGTCCGGGGTCTTTGAATTATTTGTGGACCGGGGCCGGGTACCAAGGAGATCATTATTATGCTATGGCACTCGAAGATTATGCTCAAGTTGTGCCATACTCAGGATATACGGATCTTTTTCATGTCTTGGGTTCTGAATACAATAAGACACGAGATAATGTAGTTAATCCGATGGGAGTTTTGCATTACTATGTGAATACTATTCATAATTTCCTTGATGTGACTGAGTTAGAAGATGGAGATAGTTTGTATTATGTTGATGGATTTGTGGAGTAAGTAAGAGTTGAAATTTAAAAATTAGCGCAAGGAATACTTATTCCTTGCGCTAATTTTATATAAACAAGAACCGAAACTCAGGATCCAGATTCTTGGAAGGCTAATTCAGTGACTTGGTCTATGAATTTATCCAATGTATTAGTTCTTACAGTCCAATGATCGCCTTCTTGTATTCCCGCCCAATCCGGTAATGTTTCATTCGTAATTATCGGAGTTCCAGACAGTCCATGATGAGTTTTTATCAAGTCTGTTTTTGTCGGATTTGCCGGTAGGTTTCTTATGATTAATTCCATGTATTTTCTAAGCGCTCTTGTTACGGCATCGGTACAGTTTTCAGGATCTTTGGAAGCTTGTATAGATGCTTCATAAAGAAGAGTCATAATTTTGCTATGCGTACTCGTAGTTTGGGTTTCGACATCACTTGATATGGGGTTTTCGGCAGTAACGGTCTGATTGTTTTGAATTATCTGTACAGCTTCGCAAAAATTTACGAATGTTGTTATCTCGTCTCCTGTTAATCCAAATGCTTCTGCCAGTTTTGTGTATCGAGGATCTCTTGTTGCGTATAAACGGCCTTTCAGGCTTCTTGTTAGCTTCCCGCCTGTTAGAAATCTTGCGATGGTATCTCTATGTATACCGGTAGTATCGGCTAATGTTTGTATATTAAGTCCGCTTGATAATTTTAATTTTTTTAAAAGGTTTTTTATAAGGTCGTGACTATCTCTGTAGCTTTCAGGTTCAATACCGTATTTTGTTAACCATTCAGAGTATTGGCCTAATCCTAATGGCGAGACTGATTCCGAGTTCGAAGGTCTTTGCAAGTTTGGCATAATTTAAATATTATTAAGGCTTTATTATGAAGAACTTGTTGGTTTTGTCAACCTATCACTAATAGGTAAAAGCAGAATTCGAACACTTCGAATATGTTGCTATTATATATAGTTTGAAATCTTATTTGCTTTTATATGAAAAACAGCCAAATTGAACTTGCCCCAATGATAGCGATTGCCGATATCATGAACTTGAAGGCGAATTGTCGGCTGCCTTGTATGTAAGAGTAGATCGTTTTGCTTAGCAGATTTGTTGCGTTAACAAGCAGGAAAGTGAGGAAGGCGAATTTGTACGTGATGGTATGGCCCGCCATTTCCGCAAGTGTTACCAAGATTGCGTCCAGTCCGGCGAATGAAGCTATTACCGAGCTTATTACGAAGCCCGATTGTCCGAATAGCATTAAACAGATTTTCGTCGCTATTTTGACTACGATAAGTATGCTTGCGAATTTGAGTGCTGGCATGAGCGAGAAGATTTTGCCCTTTGTTTTTTCTTCTACTGTTGCAGTGGCTTTTGCCTCCTTTTTCTTGAATAAAATTATCGCGATTAAGCCTGCTGTTAATATCATTATTAAGATGCTTGGCGCGATTGATATGAGCCATTTCGGATTTAACGGGCCTACCAATAAGAATATTTGTAAGAAACTTGCCAGGTTGGCTAGAATCGCAGCACCAATAAGGTGGTTTATGAAGCCTGAATTCTTGCTTTTTTGAGCGAGGGATTGGGTTGCGGATGTCGAAGAGACGAATCCCGCGATGAAGCTTGTGAGCGCGAAGCTTTTTTTATTTCCAACAAATCTTCCCAATACATAACCGAATACATCTATACCTGTTATAAGAACTACAACCATCCAGATTTTCCTGGGGTTGATTAGGTCTAGCGTGCTGAATTGGCCCAAGTCGATTCCAAGTCCGTTTAATAAATCCGGTAAAACCGGCAGATCGGTCAGTTTATAAGATACATCAGGCAGAAATGGCAAAATTACCAATGCGATTATTGCGTAGCTGATGAATGATTTGAGTTCTTTTCTTGAAATGCCTGCAACGATTTGTTCGGTTTGAGATTTTAAAGATAAAATAAATATTAAGATTACAAAAAGCGCTACTGTGATCTGAAGAGGTATTATTTCGAGTATTAATAGAAGTCCGATAAGGAATGTTGTGATTGCAGATAGTTCGCTTGTTACGCCTAGGTCTTTTGATTTCCATGATCCTATTATGTAATAGGCAATTAACAGCGCCAAAAATCCCCCGAACAGTGTTATTGCAATAGGGGAGTAGTTGTTTGTCAAAAACACACCCGATAAAGCTCCAGTTAGGGCCATTAGCGAATATGTTCTTATTCCGCCGATTGCGCCATTTCCCTGATGGCTGCCGCCTCTTTCAAGGCCTATTGTTGCGCCGAAAATTATTGCGAGTAGAAGTTTGGCGAATAATCCGGTGAGCATGGTTTTTTTTTATTTTTATATTATTGTGATACTTCTATTGTGAATAGATATTCTCGATGAATTTTTGCAGCATCATGATCCCAACACCTGTTCCTCCTGCCGGATATCCGGCTTTGTGTTCATTTGCCCAAGCTGTTCCTGCGATATCTAGATGCGCGAAAGGTGTTTTGCCTGCGAATGCTTGTACGAAGGCTGCTCCCATGATCGTTTGAGCGCGAGCGTCTCTCCCTGTATTTGTCAGATCTGAAATTTTACCTTTAACCTTCTCGCAATAGTCGGGATACAAAGGCAATTCCCAGCACATTTCATCAACCTCTTCACCTGATTCGATGATTTTTCCGATCAGGTCTTTTTCTGTTCCAAGTACGGCAGTTATGTCATATCCAAGAGATACTATTGCCGCCCCAGTGAGAGTCGCGATTGAAATTATTTTTGATGGCTTGTAGTTCTTTTCCGTATATGCAACCGCATCTGCAAGAACTACGCGACCTTCGCCGTCAGTATTTAGTATTTCTACAGTTTTTCCATTGTATGCCGTTATGATGTCTCCCGGTCTGATCGCTTCTTTCCCGATAAGATTTTCAGCGATTGCCATGACTCCCAGAATTCTGCCTTTTGGTTTGAGATCCTTAAAGGTTTTGAATAGTCCTAGAACAGTGCAGGCTCCGGCCTTATCCATTTTCATGTCGTTCATGTGAACGGAAGGTTTGAGATAAAGCCCTCCCGTATCGAATGTGATTCCTTTTCCTACTATCGCTATCGGTTGTTCCGGATTTTTTGCATCGCTTGATGAATATTCCATTATAACTATGTACGGACCTTTTGTGCTTGATTGGCCGATGGATATGATTGCGCCGCATCCAAGTGATTCGAGTTTTTTTCTGTCCAGGATTGTGAGTTTTATTTCTGGATTTTCTTTTGCGAGTTTCTTAGCTTCTTCTACCAGAGTGTTTGGATCTATATCGTTTGATGTGGAGTTTACGAGGTCTCTTGTGTAGTAAATTGATTCGAGTAGAGTTTGCATTTTTGCGATCTCGGTTTTTTCAGGAGTTGATCCCGTGATTGTGATTTCTGTGAGTTTTTTGTCTTTTTTGCTTAAATATTTGTCAAACTTGTAAGCGTTCATGAAGATGCTTGCAGCCAACCACAAGGATTCATTTGCGTCTTCATGTACGATTGAGATTTTTGTTGCTTTTAGCTTTTTTATAGGTTCATTTATGTTACCTATAGATTTTTTTAGCGAGTGTTTTGTGATTTTTTTCTTGTCGCCTATGCCTATTATTATTGTGTTTTTGAAAAGTAATTGTTCTCCGACTTTTCCTTTGAATAATTTCTCTTTAATGGATGACTCTATGTCTAATATCGTTTGCTTGGAGAGGGCTTTTTTTTGTTTGCCAGTGAGATGTTCGCCTTCTTTTATCGGAAGGACGAGTGTATCTGTTTTTTTTGGTTGTTTGGCAATTGTAATTCGCATAAAAAAGAGCGGTTAAATTGTGACGCGCTTAGGATACCAGAGTAGATAGCAGACGGCAAACAGCAGACAGCAGAATAAGAAAAAAGAAGTATGGGAAGTAGAAGAAGTGACAAAGTAATAAGTCTTAAGCCCTATGACTTACGACTTATTTTTTAATCTTCCAGACTACCTCTTGCTCCAGTTTCCCCGGTATTGTGAAGCCGGCAGCTTTTTTGTGGCCTCCGCCTCCGAATAATCCTGCTATTTGAGTTAGGTCGATTTTTTCATCTTGGGTTCGGAATGAGCCTTTTATATTTCCATTTCCGTCTTCTGCCAGTAATACACAGAATTTGCTTTCCGGAATTGTGTTCAGGTAGTCGATTACTCCCGATAAATCTTCCGCGTTTGCGTTTAGTTCGTCGAAATCTTTTTCTGTTACAGCTGAAACTGCGGCAGCCTTGTCGTTTAGGCGAGCGCGTGAGAGAACTCGTCCCCATAATTTCAATTGCTCGACTCTGTTTGAGTGGAATTGGTTCTTCACAATCCTATTGTAATCTGCGCCTTTTGCTACAAGGTTTGAGGCGATTTTCAGAGTTAGAGAGTTGGTGTTTGAATGTCTGAAACTTCCGGTATCTGAATAAAGTCCGTTCATAAGGCATGTTGCTATTTCCGGAGTGATCTGTCCTCCGAGATATTCGAGTAAGAAATATATTATTGCTACCGTTGCCGCCATTTGAGGATCTACAACATTTATCAGTCCGAAGAAATCGTTTGATGGATGATGGTCGATATTTATAAGGTATGGGTGCGTGAACTCGTATTTCATCATATAGCTTGCTCCGCAATCGACTGCGATTACCATGTCGAATTCTTGTGGGTTGAATTCCGTGCGGAATTCATCAGCGCCTTTTAAGAAGATTGAGTGTAGCGGTATCGGATCATGAGCGAAAGAGGTCGCGTTTTTCCCCATGCTCGATAGTGCGTTTTTTAGCGCAAGGTTTGAACCTATAGTATCTCCGTCAGGTCCTTTATGAGATATAATCGCTATGTTTTGAGACCTTTGTATGAGGTTTTTTATCTGTTCGAATTCTTGAATGTATTTTTGCATGTGGAAGAGAGTGGGTGGTTGGATGGCTCTAGCGCTTTATTAGGCGCTAGATGGTTAGCATAAATAATCCTTTTGAGGTGCAAGGTCAATAAATATGCAGTTATTTCGAGTTGACGAGGCTACTCGCTTAACAGCTTGATAATCTCTTGTCCGAAGTCTTTTGCCGACATTGGGCCGTCTGCTGTAATCAAGTTTCCATCTCGCAAGACGGGTTGTTGAATTCTTGTTACTCCTTGGCGTGAAAATTCGCTTATGGCAGGTTCGCCGTGGAAAGAGGTGGCTTTTTTACCTGTTATTACGCCGGCTTTCGCAAGAAGGTAAGGGGCTATGCAGATTGCGGCGAGCGGTTTTCCGAGCGAGTGAGCTTTTCTTATTAAATCCAGAACTTCTTCGTAATCGCCAAGTGCAGGTGATCCTGGGCCTCCTATTGCGATTAATATATCGTAATCTTCTATATGCACATCTCTTATAGGTAGATCGATTGTCGTCGTCCCTCCGCGGCTTCCTTTTGCCAAGCCAGATTCAATGCTTGTGATTGTTGTTTTGATTCCGGCAGTTTCAAGGATTTTTTTCGGTTCAAAAAGCTCTTCGTCACGGAAGTTTTCTTTTGCGATGAGAAAGAGGGCATGCATGGGGTGAGGGATAAGAGATAAGGGATAAAAGATAAAAGATTAAAGATTAAAGACTGAGAGATTTAACTATGTCACTTCTCCAACTTCTTCTACTTCTTTCCAGACTTCACATAATTGTATGCGCTAAATGCCCCTTTTACTCCTTCGGCAACACCGACAATCGCTTGTTTCCAGTCTGAATCTGTGACGTCGCCTGCCGCATAGAAGCCTTCAACATTTGTTTTGCTCATGCGGTCGATTTTAATTTCACCTTTCTCGTTCATTTCGACTCCGAGAGGTTTTGCTATATCCGTCTCGGCGATTCTGCCGATTTCGATAAAGAGTCCATCGAGTTCAAGTTCTTTGCCGGTATCAAATTTAACTTTTTTCAATTTCGTGTCGCCGATAATTTCCGTGATATTCGTTTTCGTGATCACTTCTATTTTCGGGGTTGCTTCCATCCTCTGGCGATTGATCGGTTCCGGTCTGACACTTTCTCCTCTATAAATTATATAAACCTTGCTTGCGAATTGTGCGAGCATCAAGGATTCTTTTACAGCTGAATCCGAGCCTCCGACTACTGCTACAACCTTATTTCGGAAAAATGGTCCGTCGCAAGTTGCGCAATAAGAGACGCCTTTGTTTGCGAACTCTTCTTCGCCTTTTACTCCGAGTTTTCTGTGGTGCGTACCCGTTGCGAGAAGTACCGTGCGCGATTCGTATGTGTTTTGAGAAGTTTTTACGATAAATTTCCCAGATTCTTTTATTATTTCCGTTGCAGGTTCGGATTTCATTTCAGCTTCGACGGATTTTGCATGTTCAATTATGTTTTCTGCCAGTTCATATCCGGAAATGCTTTTGAACCCCGGATAGTTTTCTATCAGATGTGTTTTTGTTACCGTTCCGCCGAAAAATTCACTTAAGACGAGTGTGTTTAGGCCGAATCTCTTTGCGTAAATTGCGCCGCTTAAGCCTGTGACTCCGCCACCGATTATGATTAGGTCGTACATGGGAATGGAATTAGGAATACCGAATATCGAATACCGGCGGGTATTATAGAGTTGTTTCCATGTAAAAAAAAGATCCCTTTTATTTACAGGTTGTTGAATAAAATTCTTTTGAAACTATGTTTCCTAAATTTGCCGTATCAAAAACGGCAGCTTCTAATAAATCGACTGTGTAATCAGATACTACGATTGTTGCAAGTCCTTCTATACATTCAATTGTGGTATCGTCGAAAATTTCTGCGTCATTAATTCCCAACAACTCTTTTGCTGATTCTTGATCTTCGAAGCAGAACCATGCTTTCCTTCTGTCTTCATCGCTTCTTGGGATTAAGTATTTCGTTGTGTCGTCAGGATAGAAACACAGGGTGCCTCCCATAAATGAGTCAGGTGTGTATTCTTGGTATTTTCCACTTACGGTTATTGATCCTTCGTAATAAACTTTGGTGCCTTCTTGGTTCATTACTGTTAACGGTGATGTATTTGTGAAATCCGTTGTTGTATTGTCTTCTGAATCTTCAATGATGTTTGAATTACATCCTGAAGTCAGGCTTCCAATTGCAAAGAGTGCTATTGCGATAACTGTTTTTTTCATAAGTTTAAGTCTTGTAATATTATTTGAATATTACTGCTTAAATTATTATTGGCAAGCGAGTGCATAAGATGCTCCTGCGGTTGCCAATGCGAAAAGGCTAATGATACATCCTGCTGTGATTGCAGAGATGAGTAGAACTGAGAATGTTGTTGCAAGTGTCTTGGCCATGGGGGAGGAATTACGAATATGCGGACACTTGTACAATGCGAAAAAGCGCTTCTATTACACGAAAGAAACGTTTTTATCATTCTCTCCCGTGATCAGAATCAAGGTCGTTCATGACAAAAACGTTTCTTTAATTTTGAGTTGATAATTAAAATTCCATCCCCGCTTGTGCGTGAATTCCTTCGTTGAACGGATGTTTTACTTCTTTCATTTCAGTTATGAGATTTGCGATAGTGCGAAACTCTTTCGGCGCGTTTCGGCCGGTTAGTATGAAGTGAGTTTTTGGATTTTTCATGATAGATTCTACTACTTGTTTTGCATCTGTTAGTCCGAGCGAACAGGCAGTGTTTATTTCATCAAGAACAGTTAAGGTAGGGGAGAATGATTTCAATTCCTTTTGTAGTAATTTTATTGCGAGAGTTGCATATTTTTTGTGTGTTTCTTCGGTTGAATGATCTCCTTTTATTTTGAAAAATCCTCTTCCGGATTGGATTATTTTCAAGTTGGGATTTCTTAAGGTTTTTAAAAATTTAATTTCCCCGGATTCTGTTTCCTTCATGAACTGTAAAAGAAGCACGCGGTGTCCATGTCCTAGAGCTCTAATTATTGTACCAACTGCCGAGGTTGTTTTGCCTTTGCCGTTGCCGGTCAAAATGGCGATTATTCGTGTTTTCATTTTTGTTTTTGAGGTTTTTGTATATGGAGATCGCATTCGCGATCGGCTTGATAATATTGCGCTTAGAATCGCTTCGCTTTCTGAGCGCTATTAAGCCGCTTTTCTTGCTTGTTCAGACAAACCAGTTAATCCTTTGAATCTGTGTCTTGTCATTTCGGTCCATTGTCCCAGCATCTCTTTCGATCTTTCTTTTGCCATTTCTTCAAAAGCCCTGTTGTCGTTTGCCGATGCTACTTTTCTGCCACTCATCGCTTCTACCGCCATCATAAGTGCCATTATCAATTGTTCTTGTACAAGGTTCGTTATGTTGTTTCTTTGATCTACGTTTTGAGCAAGATTGATTTCCGGTCCGTCATCTTTCATTACGAATTTTGCGCGGCTGTAGTAATCCCTTTCGTCGTTCGTTAATCCTTCGTCTGTTAATTCTCGTCTTATCGTGTCCATTTCGTTCGTTTCCATTCCGCCTCTTCCGAGTTTGGTTAAGTCCATGGTGTGGAATTGACGTTCTTTTGCCGTTCTTGCATCGATTGTGACTTCTCCATCTGTTAAGTCTTGCAGTTTTTCGACTTTTTCTGCGGCATCTTCTCCTCCTTTTGCTTTTACTCTTCGGAGTTGCCTGTTTTCCGACTTGGTTTCTCCGCTGATCATTTGGTCTTTCAATGTTTTTCCCGCCAAAACATCCATCATTTGAATATCTTTGGCTGTTTTATTGTTTTCAAGAAGTATTCTTAGTTTGTCTGCGAAGATTGTTTTGCCTTGGTCTGTTTCCATTACATCTCCCCATGCATCCGCGCTGTTTTCTCCTTTGTTATCTTTTTCAAGAGCTCTAAGAAGTATTGTTTTTTCTTCCTTGTCCATGTTGAAGAAGTCTTTGTTTGACTCTTGTATGTTTTTTGGGAGATCTTCAAATCTATCAGCTATTTCTTTGCGCTCTTTACCTTCTGTAAGTTTGTATGCTTTTAGGAGCGTTTCCTGATCTGCGGCATCGTGTTTCAAGAAGTTTTCCATCATCTTCGGCCACTCTTTTCCAGCCACTTCTCGTGGAGAGTCTGTAAGTGTTTTCATATACTCTTGAGCGAGTGGGTTGTCCTTTTGTTTTTCAAGTTGGTGCAGTGATTGCAGAAGCATTTTCCTTTCACTGTATCCAAGATCGTTTTCCCATTTTTCTTTGTGCTCTTTTGTCATTGCTTCCGGCATATCTTCGAACTCTTTTTGTACTTCTTTTCTCTCCGGTATGTATTTCGATTCCAATATGAATTGTGCTTCGTCTATTTCTGCGAAAGACTTTCTTTCAGTAATCCATTTCCTGAATTCGTTTGCAGGTTTTTTGCCGAATATCCCCTCGTTTTCATCTACAAGTTTTGTGTATTTAGCGATTTTTGCTTCATATTCTTGTTCTAGTTTTTCGAGAGTTTTTTCGAATGAATCTTTTGCGATTTCTCCTTTTTCGGCTTTTGGGAAAAATTCTCCTTGTACCGCTGAAGGTGCTTTGATTGCTTTATCAAATGTTTTCTTAGTGTCTTCCAGTATCTCGCTTTTGGTTCTGCTCATGGAACTTCTTCCCATCTCTTGTTTTAATGCTTTTAAATATGCTTTAAAAGCTCTGGGAGATTTTTCTTTTAGGTCTTCCAGTTTTTTCTTATGCTTCAATTGTTCCTTGTTGCTTTCTTTCATGTGCTTCATTTCTCCGGCAAGATCTTTAAGATCTCTTCCTTCCATGTACTTGAGCCATCCTTTCGAATGATTAAGTACATTGTCCTCATCTGGATCAACAGTTTCTTTTAGTGCTTTTTCAGCTTGTCTTAAAATCGTTTTTTTAACTTGAGATTCCAATTCTTTTGAACTCATTTTTCCGTCTAATGCACGTTCTTTTAGCTCATTTATTTCATAATGATCATTATTATTTGCAGACTGAAGGGTGTCTATTTGTCTAATAATCTTAATAACCTCTCCTTTTTCTCCAGAGAAGGCATTATTATTGTTCGCGGCTTGTTGCATCATTTCGCCATATCCTCTTGCGGCTAGCGATTTGTCTGCAGTGCGCGATATCTCATTATCCTGATAGTCTTGTTCCTGTGCTTCCAATCCCATGATTAAATAAGGATTAAATTTAGGGTGTTAATTTATAACCTATTTGCGGTATAAAGTCAAGTTTCGTATTGAAAGTTCTTGGATTCGAGAGGGGATAAGGAGATCGCATACGCGATCGGGCTGATATTATGGCGCAAGTAATGCTTCGCGTCCTTGCGCTTAGGCCATTGAGCAGGCCGAATAATTACAGCTAGGGCAGTGCATGCAGCCTTCGCTGATAACCAGTTTTCCTTCACATTCTGGACATTTTCCCTCCTGTTTTATTTGTGATTTTGACTTGTGAGCGTTGGCTTGGGCTTTGATTGCTTGGTGTTCTCTCTCTGTCTCTTTTTTGCCTTTTACTTCGCCTATATTAAGGACTTGATTGTCACGGCTTCCGTCTCTGTAGACTGTTATTCCTTTGCAACCTGCTTTATAAGCCATTACGTAAGATCCTTCGATGTCCCTTGTTGTTGCGTGATGAGGGAAGTTGATTGTTTTTGATACAGCTGAATCTATGAATTTCTGGAATTCAGACTGGATTCTAATGTGCCATTCAGGCGCGATGTCCTGTGCTGTTACGAATACTCTCTTGGTTTCTTCCGGTATGCCTTCGATGTTTTGGATTGAACCGACTCTTGCGATATCTCGCATCAGTTCTTCCGAGAAGAAGCCTTTTTCTCGCGCCTCTTTTTCGAAATATTTATTTGTGTAAATGAGTTCTGTTCCGTCCATTACGTTCTTGATGTAAGAGATTGCGAAATTAGGCTCGATTCCTCCAGATGCTTCTGCGATCATGCCAATTGTACCTGTTGGCGCGATTGTCGTTTGGCATGCGTTTCTTATCTTGAGACCTTTTTTCTCATAAAAACTTCCTTTCCATGCTGGGAATGTGCCTCGTGTTTCAGCCATTTTTACAGATGCTTTTTCCGCTTCATCCCTTAAGAAAGAGGTGATGCGATTTGCCCATGCCAAGCCTTCGTCCGAGTTGTAAGGGACTTTTAATTGATAAAGCAAATCTCCGAATCCCATCAATCCGAGTCCGACTTTTCTTGAGTTTCTGCTGATTTCTGCAATCTTCTGAATCGGGAACTTGTTCATGTCGATTACGTTGTCCAAGAAATGCATTGAAGAGTGGATGATTTCGCTGAATTTATCCCAGTTAACTTGCTTATCTGCTGTGATGATTTTGTTTAGGTTGATTGATCCAAGGTTGCAAGACTCATAAGCCTTCAAAGGTTGTTCGCCGCATGGGTTTGTGCTCTCTATAGGGCCTGTGTGAGGAATCTTGTCCGCTTTGTTGACCGTATCTATGAAGATTACTCCGGGATCTCCGTTTTTCCATGCCATATCGACTATGAGGTCGAACACATGTCTTGCTGCAAGTTTTCTTAGAGGTGTGCCATCTCGAGGGTTGATTAGATCGTATTCTGAGTTGCTCTCGAGTGCTTCCATGAATTTATCTGTTATTGCAACAGATATGTTGAAATTCGTAAGACTGACCATGTCCGACTTAATTGTGATGAAGTCCAAGATATCCGGGTGATCTACTCGCAAGATGCCCATATTTGCGCCCCTGCGTTTGCCGCCTTGCTTGATTACGTCTGTTGCGATGTCGAATACGCGCATGAAGGATAGAGGACCCGAGGAGACTCCTGTTGTTGATTTAACGAGATCGTTTCTTGGGCGAAGGCGTGAGAATGAGAAACCTGTGCCACCACCGCTTTTGTGAATGAGAGCTGCGTTTTTTACAGATTCAAATATCTCTTCCATCGAGTCTTCAACCGGCAAGACGAAGCATGCAGATAGTTGTTGAATGTCAGTTCCCGCATTCATTAGAGTAGGGGAGTTCGGCATGAAATCCAATTGCGTCATCAAGTTGTAAAATTCCTCTTCGGCTTGTTCGACGCTGCCTCCATAGTTTTTGTCTGCAAGAGCAATATTATGAGCGACCCTTCTAAACATATCTTCCGGCGATTCGGTGATTCGGCCTTCTTTGTTTCGGATTAGATATCTTCTTTCAAGAACCTGAAGTGCATTAAGACTTAAAGGCAAATTTGTAGTTTTACCAATGATTGCTTTTTGTTTTTCTCTAAATTCGGTTTGTTTCTGTCTATATAAGATGTAAGCTTTTGCGGTTTTTGCGTGTTGACGTTCTATGAGCATATTCTCGACCAAGTCTTGTACTTGTTCGACGGTCGGATAGTTCTTGCCTTTGAAAAGTATGTTTAAAAGCTTTTCGATCTCTACTGAAATGTTTTCTGCGATCGATCGGTCTTTGCCTCCAACCGACTGGGCGGCTTTCCAAATCGCTTCCGCGATTTTGTCTTGATTGAAGTCTGCAAGTGTTCCGTCCCTTTTGATGATTTTTTTCATGGTTTTATTTGTAAATTTGTTTTTAGTTTTTTCTGTCGCAACGTGAAAAAAAGAGGTCGTTTTGGATTGGATTTTCACATTGAGAAACTAGAACTCTTGCGAGTTATCCTAGAACATAATTATTTGGTCTTGGCCACAATAAGTTGTGTGTGTTTCTGTTCCGACCCACAATATATTGAAGCTTGTAGGTGGTTGCAATATCATTTTTTCAAAGCGAATTTACAGGCGCGAGGAATGTTTTGAGAGAACGCATAGAGCAGAAAACAGAACACAAAAATGTGAAAAAAAGAGAGTGGAATTCCCCTCTGCTGTCTGTGTCTTGTTCCTTACTGATTACACCAAGCTCATAATGTAATATGCCAATTTTGCCGCTAAGAAATCAGAGGCTTTATTGTTTGGATTTGGTGCAAGTTCGACTATGTCGAAGCCGACGATTTTCTTTTTTTGTGCTACGGCTTTTATCAATTCCAAAACTTCATACCAGCCCATCCCTCCCGGTTCAGGTGTGCCTGTTGATGGCAGAATTGATGGGTCGAAAACGTCTAAGTCAATTGTTAGATATACTTTATTTGTAAGTAGCGATACGGCTTTTTTAATCCAGTCGGTTCTGTCATGTATTTTGTGAGCGAAGAAAACTCTTTTTTTGTTGATATTCTTTTTTTCAGAAGTATCCATGCTTCTTATTCCGACCTGTACTACAGGGCAAACTTCTTTTGCGCGAGCCATTATGCAGGCGTGATTATTTTTTGATCCGAGATATTCATCTCTCATGTCGCTATGTGCATCAAGCTGTAATACCGATACTTTTCCTGTGTTTGCGTGTGCTTGTATTGCTCCTATGCTCACGGAATGTTCTCCACCGAGTACTACTGTAATTTTCCCTTTTTCAATATGTTTCGCGGTTATCTTTTCAACAGCCTTTACCATTTTTTCAGGAGATCCGTTTTCTGTTACCGGCTTGTCTGTGAAAATCCCTTTTCTATATGGCTCCGAATCGCTTTCTATATCGAAAAGCTCCATGTTTGCCGATGCATTAAGTATTGCATCCGGACCTTTGTCTGCGCCTTTGCCCCAAGTACTTGTTCTGTCGTATGGAACAGGGATTATTACGAATTTAGCTTTTTCATAATCACTATATGGTTTTGGTATGTCGCCGAAGTGCATGTGGAATTATAGGTTTATGGGATAAGGAGATTGCATTCGCTACCGGCCTTACCATCCGAACAGTTTTCCCACGTCATCCGGAGTTTCTCTTTTTCTGACCACGGTTACGTCACCGTTTTGTACCAATACTTTTGCCGGTGCAGCATTCAGACAGTGATGGTTTGTGAATCCATCTTGGTAATTTCCAGTGTCTAAGAAGGCTATATACTGATGAGCTCCGTTTTCGAGATCTTCAAGGCGCGGTAGAAGAATATAATTGCCTCCTGCGGTATATTTGTCGTCCGAGTCGCATGAGAGTCCGGCCAGCCATGTTCTTGTAAGTTTTTTATTTCTCGCGTTATTTACCGGTACGACGTGCCATTGTTTGTGTATCGACCATGTATCCAAAAGCTGTGTCATGAAGCTCCCGTCTATTACGTACCATTGTTTTGCCATAGCTTTCGGTATTGTTTTTTCCGAAACTACAGAGAAAACCGTTATTTGAGCCGGTCCAGCCACATGGCTACCCCATTCGCATATTATATTTGGAGGTTGAAGTTCGTTTTCTCGGCAGTATTGCTCGAGGAATTTAACAATTCTATAAACAAGTCCTTTTACCGGATATAAAGGTTTTCCATAATAATTGCTTGGGAATCCGCCGCCCATATCGATCGTGTCGAGAGACGGATTTATTTTCTTGAGCCGTGCGTATATATCCATGGCTTTTTTAAGTGGTTTCACTACGTCACTTTCCTTTTTGATTTCCGAGCCCGTATGGTAGTGAAGCATTGTTAGGTTTCTGATTTTTTCAACTGCAAAAACTTCATCTATCGATAATCCGAATCTTTCTATTTTTTTATCCCAATATGAATCGACTTTTACGCCTATATCTACTCTTACGCCAACTTGTCCTCGGAATTTTTTGAGCAATTCCATTTCCGACAAGTCTTCTATTATTGGAACAATATCCAAGCCATTACTCTTGAGTTCGGCAATAAGCTCCAGATATTGTTGCGTTTTTGGTCCGTTGCAGACAACTTTTATGTGTGAATTAAATCTGTGTTGCTGCCACAATCTTTTTACTACCCAAAGTTCGTTTGCGGAAGTTATTTCAAGATTGCCGCCTTCGCTTATGATCGGCAAAACGAATTCGCGGCTCTGATTCACTTTCATCGGATAGTGGTAGTAAAACTGGCCCTTGTATTTGAATTCGCGAATTGCGTCGTCGAATGTGTCCATGAGGTCTTCGACTCTTTGTTCAATAACATACGGCATCATGATTTTCAGGGGAGTGCCGTATTTTTCTGCAAGTTCGCGAACATTGTATTGATAGTTGCCCTCGTTAATTACAAGTTCACCGTCGCCGGTTAAGTCAAAATACTGGGTGTTGAATTCTTTGCGTCCAAGCTTCCAGAATTTTTTAAAGTTTTTTGCTTTTTTTGCGTGTGACTTTTTCGTTTCTAGAACTGATTATTTATAAACAGTTTCTCCATATAGCAGGTTTGTTTTTATAGTGCAAGAAGAATTTCGTTTTTTAAAAGCTTGCATATTTCTTTAATAGGAACTATTATCGATAGTGAACTTATAATTTTTAATTTTTTACACTATGGGTGGAGGATGTGGCGGCGGTTGCAAGTAATGTTGCGACCTTGTGAGGCGCTTGTGGAAGTCATTTCCTTAAGCGCCTCTTTTTTTGTATTCATATATGCTTAGAATTGCGATTATTATTGCGGTAGCTATATATGGAAGAAGTTTTTTGTAAATAGAATTTTCTTCTGATTCAATTTTTATTGTTGTTTGTTCCTGATCTTTTGAGTCGTTTTTTTGCGTGATTTTGTTTGCTCCGTTTTTTGTCGGTTCAGCGAATTCCCATGTTCCGTACTCTTCGATGAGTTGATATGAAAGTCCTTTCTCTGTTTGGTCATATTCAATTGTTTCTATTTCTTCATTATCGGCTGTTATTATTCTTGCCGAATCTGAGTCGTTGTTGAAATTTATTCTCGATTCCGATTTGTCGACGGCTCTATATTCAAGCGGTTTGAGAGTTATACCTGAGAGATTGTATGGTTTGCTTCCTTCTTCTGAGTCGTCGAGGAAAAGTCCGTTTAAAGATATTGATGATTGGCTGGTGTTTTTGATCTCTATCCATTCTTGTTCTCCGGTCTCGGGGTTTGCGAATATCTCGGTTATGATTATGGATTTTGGTGGAATTGCGTTGTCATTGTCTTTTACCAATTCGTATATGATTTCGTCTTCTTCTGGGTTTGCATAAGTCGTTTCAAAAATAACACTTCCTTCTTTGTCTAGAATGCGTACTGAATCTTCGGAATTGTTCAATGTGATTCCGGATTCAGAGTCTGTTATCGTTTTGCATTCGGTAGGGTAAATAGATCCTTCCATTTGAAACGGGTCGCTTCCTTCTTGCGAGTCGTCTATTGAATAATTTCCCAAGTTTATTGATACGACTCCTAAGTTGCAGATCGTTATAAACTCCGCTCCTTCGTCCGAACCTTCCGGATTTGGCAGGAATTCCGATATTGTTGGCGGAGTTTCGTTTTGGTCGCTAGGATATTTACTATTCTCTGTAGATGTTTGTATATCGATGCTTATTAGCGGTTGCATGCTTGAGTCCAGAATTCTTACTTCGTCGCTTGTATTATTGATGGATATTCCTGTTTCTTCAGATTTCAGTGTCAGTTCGCCAAATGCTGGGATAGAATAGTCGGTAAGTTTGAAAGGGCTGCTTTCTCCATCGCGGTCATCAAGATAAAATTCATTCAGGTCGAGTTCTTCGTTGCCTGTATTTTTCAGTATTACGTATTCGCAATTTGAGTCCGAACCTTCTGGGTTTGGATATACCTCTGCTATTTCAAGCGGTAGAGAGTTGGCTGATGCTGTCTTTATGAAAAATAATATAAGTATCTCGAGCATGTTTTTCCATTAATGCTCAAGGTATTGTTGCGTATAGACATTAAAAAAAGATGGAAAAATGCTGAACTTTTATGTTCCTATGATTTTTCCAACCAAATGTCCTCTGAAATAATCCGGTATTACGATTTCCGTATAATTGAGTACATAATCTATTATGGCTTGGTATTTGTCGTTCAATGTGCCGTTCGGATCTATACTTAATGTATTGCTGTAGTAATCGAAAATTATGTATCCGAATCCTAGAGCTTTTAACCTTTTTGTAAGTAGATCTGGATCTCTTTCCGTATATAAGCAGTTCATTACATCCATGTATTGATCGTTGTATGTTCTCCAGAAGTTATCTTCTATGAAGTAATTAAGCGATGTTCCGATTTTCCAAATCAAGTCGTATTGTCCGTCTTGGTCTGCTTCAAAAAGGTCGTGTACCTGAAGTCCATATGGGAATATGCCTGTTGTTGCTTCATCCGCGGTCATGACGTTTGCAGTGTATAGGAGAAGACTTCCTTTCCCGAAATTGTATAGCCTGAAAGATAATGCTGGGATGATTAAGATTATTATTAATGCCGGAATTAAATATTTCTGTAGAGTATGTTCTTCTGTTTTGTAGTTTTCGATCAGTTGAGCTGCCAATATGCTTATTGCTAAGAAGCCGGGAAGCCCATACCAAATTATTCCGTTGCTTGTGATGAGCCAGAGAAACCAATAAGTCGTAAAAAACAAAAAGGCTATTATCAGTTTCTCATCTATGTTTTTTCTATTAATGAATGGTAGCAATCCTATCAGTAAAGCAAGAGGGAGCCATCCGAAATCCACATACAATCCTCGTACACCTATGTCGTTCATTGTTAAATGCCATGGGAATGTTAAATATTTTTTCAGAGTGTTTGAGTCGTACCCTATATATCTGTCCAGTTCTTCTTCTGTTCCGGTTTCGGCGCAAGAGGCTTCATCGATAGCCAGTTCTCCGGTTAAAGATTCATAATCTATTATCGGTTGAGGGTTTATCCCGAATAGTAGTTCCGCTTGTGAAAAAGAACCTCCCTCCGAATAGTTTTTGATCATCCATGGCATGAATGCTGTTATTGCGAATGCAGTGAAGATAAGAAGCGATATCAGAGGTTTGAAGCTATGTTGTTTAAATGTTTTCCAAATGATCAGAATTATCGAAACAAGCATTAGTATTGATCCGACCGTTCCGAATATCTCTTGAGGTATTGGTAGCTCGTTTATGATGATTGCTTTTTCAGCGATTAATAGTGCGCTTAAAGAGAATAGAAATCCCGCTACTGCGCCCGTTTTTTTGAAATATTTGTATAAAATTATGGTAATAAATGTGAATATGAGGATTAAGCTTGTTATTTTTATTCCAAGGCATAATCCCGACATTAATCCGGCAATTCCAAGCAGGGTTAGTTGTTCTTTTCTGTCATTTGAAGATAGTCCTTTGTATAGGCTTAAAAAGCCTATCATCGCAATTAACGTGTTGCCCAGATCGACTTTGTTTTCTTCCGTCCCATGGAATAACATCATCGGCATAGTATAAAACCAAGCTGTTACCAAGAGCGCCGTGCTTTTTGATGAGAATTTACTCAATATCCAATATAAGACGATTGCCGACAAAAGAGCTGGATAAAAGGAGGCTAGATTTAGCGCGATTGTTATCCATTTTGTTGCGATTAATCCGAATCCCATCAGCAGTTCCCAGTAATAGTTCCCACCCATTTGTATCAGTCCGTTCGTTTCTTCTATTCTTTTTGCTATGTTTACATATTGATTCATTCCATCCCATCCTCTTGCGGTAGGCGATATATTGTCTATGAAATTCATGGTAAGTACCATCCCCAATACAAATATTATAAAGATGTTTATATTTGCCATGCTGGTTTCGACGCTAAAACTCGTTTTGAACAGCTTTTTTAGTATTTCCAATACCGATTTATAGCTTATTGTTCCCATTGCAATAAGAAGTGCCCATGCCGAATATATAGTAAGTACGTGTAGGGCTCCGATTATGAAAGATATTAGTATTATTGAAAAAAGACCTGTCCCGAATCCGATTATTGCGTTGTCGAAATCGAGTACGTGATCTTTCTTAATTGTTTTCAGTATTGTATGCCCCAGCCCTGTTGCAATCAGTGTTATTAGAAATAGCATCGATATTATTCCCAAGCTTTTTGAAACAAGTCCGAATTGTATTCCCCAGAATGTCGCTTTCTCGAATCGGTTTTTGAGTACAGGGTCGACATCGTCGGTTATCGCATAGTCTGTCCATTCGTATGCGGATTCGCTTGCGACGATCAGTGTTTCATCTCCGCTTATCGTTGATATGTCGGCAACTTCTTTCAGTGTACCGTCACTTGTTATAAACAAACTGTCTCCGTGATAGAAAGATGGTGTTTTTATTAAGAAAACTGTATTACCAGCAAGTATAAGGAGTAAGAAAAATGTTATAAGAATTCTGGGCGCTGATATTTTTATGCTTATGGTTTTCTTGTTCTTGTTAAACCATATGTATAGGCAATAACAGGCGTATAGAATAGGGATTATCAGTATGAAAAAAAGATATTTCAGCGAGACGGTAAGGCTTTCTGTGTAATAGCTGTGAATAATGCTGTTTGTTCCGGATACCGTTTGTGTGAAATAAAAATAAATGACAACGGAAATCCATATTAGTGCAAGGACATTTTTTATGATTTTCTTATACATTTGTTTTCTTAAGTTGGTGCAACTGTATTTGTATATATCGAGTAAGTCAACTGGAGACCTCATTGATCTGTTCCTTGAATTTTTACGGTTAGATATCCTTTGAAATAGTCGTGAATTGCTATATCCGTGTAATTCAATATGTATTCGAGGACTGCTTGGTATTTTTCATTAAGAGTTCCGTCGGGATCTGCACTTAATGCATAAGTGTTGTAATCGAAAATTATGTATCCAAAACCCAATGCTTTCAGTCTTTTTGTGAGTAGATCGGGATTTCTTTCTTGATATAGGCAATTTATCACATCCATGTATTGGTCATTGTAAGTTCTCCAGAAGTTGTCTTCGATGAAGTAATTGAGGGATGTTCCGATTTTCCAAATCTCGTCGTATCGGCCGTCTTGATCGGCTTCAAACAGATCGTGTACTTGCAGTCCGTATGGAAATATTCCGGTGGTTGCTTCATCTGCTGTCATTACATTTGATATATAGAGAAGCAAATTCCCTCTTCCGAAATTGTGTAATCTTAGTGATAATGCAGGGATGAGAAGTATCAGGATTAGCGTTGTGACTGTGAGTTTTTGAAGTGAAACTTCTTCTCGTTTATAATTTTCGATTAGTCCTACCATTAATATGCTTATGGCTAAAAATCCGGGAAGTCCATACCAGATTATTCCATCGCTTGTGGCAAGCCATAGTAACCAATAATTTATAAAAAACATGAGTGCTATTGACCATTTTTCATCCGGTTTTTTAAGCTTAATGAATGGTAGCAATCCTATTAGTAAAGCAAGAGGGATCCATCCGACATCTATGTACATTCCGAGTATTCCGATGTCATTCATTGTCAGGTGCCAAGGAAGAGTAATGTATTTTTTTATTATATTGTTTTCGTAACCCATATATCTGTCCAATTCTTCTCTTGTCCCTGTTTCGGTACAGAGTGATTCATCTATTGCCAATTCTTCAGGTAGAGAGTTGTAATCTATTGTGGGTTCTGGATGAATTCCAAATAGCAAGTTGTTTGGTGTTAAAGAACGATTTTCTGAAAAGTTTTTTATCATCCATGGCGAAAATGCTATTAAGCTGGATATTATGAAAATTGTTGGGACGAGTAGAGCCCTATAATTTTTATCTCTTAATAGCTTTATTGCCATCAAAATAACCGATGATCCGACAATAACCAATCCGATGATGTAAGGCGGAAGTTCTTTTGTGGTATTTGTGCTGTCGGATGTTAAGAGCATCCCCATCAATAACATTCCTATTGAGAATAGAAATCCAGCTACCGCACCTGTTTTTCTGAACTCTTTATATAGAATTATTGTTAGAAATGTGAAGATTATCATTAGGCTTGTGAGCTTTATTCCCAAGCAGAATCCCGTAAGCAGACCGGCTATGCCGATAAATATAAGTTTATCTTTTGTATTTTTTGAAGACAGTCCTTTGTATAGGCTTAAAAAGCCTATCATCGCAATTAACGTGTTGCCCAGATCGACTTTGTTTTCTTCTGTCCCATGGAATAACATCATCGGCATAGTATAAAACCAAGCTGTTACTAAGAGAGCTGTGCTTTTTGATGAGAACTTACTCAATATCCAATATAAGACGATTGCCGATAAAAGAGCCGGATAAAAGGAAGCTAGATTTAGCGCGATTGTTATCCATTTTGTTGCGATTAATCCGAATCCCATCAGCAGTTCCCAATAATAGTTGCCACCCATTTGTATCAGTCCTTTCGCTTCTTCTATTCTTTTTGCTATGTTTACATATTGATTCATTCCATCCCATCCTCTTGCGGTAGGCGATATATTGTCTATGAAATTCATGGATAATATTAGGCTCAATACGAAGATTATGAATAGATTTATGTTGAAAAATCCCGTTTCAATTCGATAATTTAATTTAAGTAGTTTATTGATTATTTCAAAGATTGATTTACGGCTTATTAAGACTATTGTGAGCAATAACGCCCATGTTGAATATATGGTTAGTAAATGCGGCGCTGCAATTAGGAATGTAAAAACTATTATTGAGAAAAGTCCTATGGCGAATGAAATAAGAACAGTATCTGTTTCCAATGCCAAGTCTTTTTTGATGAATTTCAGTATCGTATGGCCGAAACCTGTTGCAATTAGCGTTATTAATGAGAGGATTAACAGTATTCCGAGGCTCTTGGTAATCAATCCATATTGGATTCCCCAGAATGTTGATTGTTCGAATCTGTTTTTGAGTTCCGGATCAGTGTCGTCTGTGATTAGGTAATTTGTCCATTCGTAAGCTGAGTTTTTTGCTATTAGCAATGTTTCGTCTCCTGTTAAGCTTGAAAGATTTTCGATTTCTTTGATTTGGCCATCATTGGCTATGAATAGACTGTTGCCTTGATAGAAGGATGGGGTTTTGACAAAAAAAACTACATTTCCAGCGAATAAGACCAACAAGCAGAATGTTGTCAGTATTCTTGGTGTTGTTATTTTTATGCTTATTGTTTTTTGGTCTTTGTTGATCCATTGATATAGGCAGTAACAGGCGTATATGATCGGGATTATAAGTATAAAAAAAAGATATTTTATGGCGACTGTAAAGCTTTCTGCGTAGTAGCCGTGGATTAAACCAATTTCTCCAGAAACTTTTTCTGCAAAATAATAATAAATGACGACAGAAATCCATGTTAACGCAAGCACATTTTTCAAAATTTTTTTATACACTTGGTCTTTTTTAGATTGGTCGTGAGTAGACTGTAATTTAATTATATTAAGGAAGTCAATTGACATATTTATATCAGTCGATTACATTTCATTTAGTAATAACAAAACCTTCCAGATTCAAGAAGGATTTAAAAACATCTTTAGAAAGGCAAATAAATTGATTAAAGATTCCCTTAAAATAACAGTTTTGCGAAAAGATCCGTGCAGGGTCTGGTTTTTATAGATGTGATTTTCTTGTACTCTTGAATTAAAGAAGGGCTGATAACCTTTTATTTTTATGAGTACAATTGTTGGCATCCTGATGTTGGTAATAGGGTTGGTGATTGGTGGCGGGGCGGGTTTTTATGTAAGAACTGTTCAGAAGAAGACCGAGGAGGTGAAAGCTGAAGAGGAGAAGAAGAGAATAATTCGCGATTCCGAATCGAAGGCGAAAGAGATGCTTTTTGAGGCTAGAAGCGAGGCTTTTAAGGTCCAAGAAGAGGCTAAGAAAGATGAGCGTGAGAAGAGAGTTAAATTGCAGGCGGTTGAAGAAAGGTTGGTTAAGAAAGAGGAGACTCTTGATCAAAAGATGGAGTCTGCCGAGAGACTGAAAGAAGAGCTGGAATCCAAGGTAACATCTGTTAAGGAGCTCAAGGCGGAAGTTCAGGCTATTTATGAACAACAGAAGGGGCAGCTTGAGAAGGTTGCCGGTTTGACCAAGGACGATGCAAGGAATCTTCTTCTTAAGAAGGTCGAAGAAGAGTCAAAAGGTGAACTTGTGGCTTATGTTAAGAAGTTGGAGTCTGCTGTTAAGGCTGAAGCTGAAGATAAGGCAAGAAACATTATTGCAGATGCTATACAGAAGTATGCAGCTGAGACGGCTGTCGAATCTACAGCTACTATTGTGGCTCTTCCTACTGATGAAATGAAAGGTCGTATCATCGGTCGTGAAGGTCGCAATATTAATACGTTCGAGCAGGTTACGGGTGTCGATGTTATCGTCGATGATACTCCCGGATCTATTGTTATCAGCGGTTTTGATCTTGTAAGAAGATATATTGCGAAAGTTGCTCTTGAGAGATTGGTTGAAGATGGTCGTATCCATCCTGCAAGAATTGAGGAGATGGTGAAAAGAGTTAAGGAAGAGGTGAATGTATTGATAAAAGAATTGGGCGAAAGAGCTGCTGTTGAGACAGGTGTTATTGGATTACCTTTGAATTTGATCAAGATTTTGGGTCGTTTGAAATTCAGAGTTAGTTATGGTCAGAACGTCTTGAAGCATTCAATGGAGGTTTCTTTCTTGGCTGCTCATATGGCTACCGAGTTGGGTGCTGATGCGAATATTTGCAGGAAGGCCGGCTTGCTTCACGATATCGGCAAGGCTGTTGATCACGAGATTCAAGGTAAGCATGCCGTTATAGGTCGTGATATTCTCAAGAAATTTGGTATTGCAGAAGATGTTATCCATTGCGTTGAAGCGCATGAAGGCGATATTGATGCCGAGAGTGTTGAGGCGAAAATCGTTCAAGCTGCAAATCTTATTTCTATCTCAAGACCCGGTGCTAACAAGGAAAATCTTGATAACTTCGTTAAGAGGTTGGATGAGGTTGAAAATATGGTTAATTCGTTTATCGGTGTTAAGAAGTCTTATGCAATTCAGGCTGGTAGGGAAGTACGTGTGTTTGTTGATCCGGACAAGGTTGATGATTTGCAAGCTATTAAATTGTCGCATGAGATTGCCAAGAAAATCGAAAACGACCTCAAATATCCTGGTCAGATCAAGGTTGATGTGATTAGGGAGAGAAGAGAGGAAGCTTATGCGGAGTAAAGAATTTTTATATCTTTTGCCAGTCTTCGCCTTCTGTTTCAGGCAGAATATGAAAATTATTATGAACTTGTTGGTTTTTCAGACGGTTTCGTTTTCTCCTTTTGTTTGCGCTAAATTAATTGCAAACTTGTCGAAATGTTGATATTTTAATCTCCTTAAAATTTAATCCAAAATTTTATGAGTGGTCTAGGTGAATGTCCAGGCGAACCTCTTGTGGGTGATGATGTATCTGGTTACCCACCTGTAATAAGATCTTTTAATGTTGATGTTGGTTATCTTGATGACTCTACTACTGTTCGTGAAGGTCTTTGTGGAGTGTTTGGTCCCACAGCTGTTTGCGATGAAGGATCTTTTTTGGCAGTTACTATTCCTGAAGACTATAAAAATCAGACATTGATCCTTCACTGGATTGGTGTTCTTAAGGAAATGGGTTGTGATGTTCGAACTTTTTCTTAAAATTTCTCTTGACCCTTGTGCATTGTTTAAATAGAATTAGCACCGCTCCGCCGAGAGTGCTAATAATTTAACCAAAATAAAGTATGACAAAGTTGAAACCGCTTGCCGATCGTTTGATCGTCAAAAGGCTCAAGAAGGATGCAGTTACTCCTTCCGGAATCGTTTTACCGGAAACCGCTAAGGAAAAACCGGATGAGGGGGAGGTAATCGCTGTCGGTCCTGGTCGAATGGATGATGGCAAAAGAGTTGAGATGGATGTAAAAGTTGGTGATAAGGTGCTTTTTACCAAATACGGTCCTACAGAAGTGAAAGTCGATGGCCAAGAACTTCTTATCTTGAATGAGAGTGATGTTTTGGCGATTATAAGTAAATAAAGATTGAATACGGAATGCCGAATTCCGAATACCGGAAATGCGAAAATTCAGTTTAAAAATTTTAATCCAATAATTCACAATCTCTATGGCTAAACAAATTGCTTATGGTGACAATGCCAGAAAAAAACTTCTAGAAGGTGTTCAGAAGCTCGCTGATGCCGTTCGCATCACTATGGGTCCAAAAGGGCGAAATGTCGTTCTTGATAAAAAATACGGTGCTCCGATGATTACAAACGATGGAGTAACTATCGCGAAAGAAATTGAGCTTGAAGATGTTTATGAAAATATGGGTGCTCAATTGGTGAAAGAGGTTGCTACCAAGACAAATGATGTTGCCGGTGACGGTACTACGACTGCTACGGTTCTTGCTTACGCGCTTATTGCCGAAGGTGTTCGCAATGTTGCCGCAGGTGCAAATCCAATGGCTCTCAAGAGAGGTATCGAGAAGGCTGTTGCGAAGGTTTGCAAGAGGCTTGAAGAGGTCAAAAAAGATGTAACAACAAAAGAAGAGATCGCACAGGTTGCGACCATCTCCGCTCAGGATCCCGAAGTTGGCAAGTTGATTGCCGAGATCATGGAAACTGTTGGACATGAAGGTGTTATCACAGTTGAAGAGGCTCAGACAATCGGTCTTTCTAAGGAGGTTGTTGAAGGTATGCAATTCGACAACGGGTATATTTCTCCTTACATGATTACAGATACAGCTTCTATGAGAGCTGTTTATGAGAATGTGAAGCTTTTGATTACAGACAAGAAGATTTCTTCTGTCCAAGAATTGCTTCCTCTCCTTGAGCAGGTTGCGCAAAGCGGTAAGAAGGAACTTGTAATTATAGCTGAAGATGTTGATGGCGAAGCTCTTGCAACTCTTGTTGTTAATAAGTTGAGAGGAACATTCAATGTCTTGGCGGTTAAGGCTCCGGCTTTCGGGGACAGAAGAAAAGAGATTTTGAAGGATATTGCCGCTCTTACTGGAGGTAAGGTTATTTCTGAAGAGATCGGTTTGAAATTAGAGAGCGCGACTCTTGGTGATTTGGGTGAGGCTCGAAAGGTTATATCGGATAAGGATAATACGACTATCGTTGATGGGCGTGGTGCGAAGGGTGATATTGAGGCTCGTGTAAACGAGATCAAGATTGCTCTTGATAATACGACTAGCGATTTTGATAAGGAAAAGCTTGCCGAGAGATTGGCTAAACTTACAGGTGGTGTTGGTGTCATCAAGATTGGTGCTGCTACGGAAGTTGAGCTTAAGGAAAAGAAACACAGAATTGAAGATGCGTTATCTGCTACAAAGGCTGCTGTTCAAGAAGGTATCGTTTCGGGTGGTGGAGTTGCATTATTGCAAGCTTCTACCGTGCTTGAAGGCTTGAAGGGTGATACTGACGAGATTACAGGTATGCATATAGTTAGAAAGGCTCTTGAATCTCCTGTTTGGCAGATCGCTCAAAATGCAGGCAAAAAAGGTGATGTGATTGTCGATCAGGTTAAGAGTGCTAAGGTCGGTCATGGTTATGATGCTGAGAATGACGAGATGGTTGATATGATGAAGGCGGGAATTGTTGATCCGAAAAAAGTTACCCGTTCAGCTCTTGAAAATGCGGCTTCTTTGGCAGCTATTTTCTTGACGATGGAGGGTGCTGTAACAGATATACCGGAGAAAAAGAGTTGTTGCTCTAGCGGTGCGGCAGCAGGCGGACATGGAGGGATGCCGGGAATGGATTACTAGGAAGAAGTAGGGGAAGTAGAAGAAGTGACGTAGTGACATAGTTAAGAGGGGAGCCGGAAAAGGTTCTCCTCTTTTTTAGCTAATAACTTGTAGTTTGTAACTGGTAGTGGGAATTCTCTCTAAGTTACTAGTTAGTAGTTGTTAGTTCCTAGTTTTTCTGCTATAATTAACAGATATGTTAGAAGACATTTTAAAACTCGTGGTTCAATACAAGGCGCCGGATGTGCATTTGAAGGTTGGGCAATCGCCGATTTTCAGGTTGCCTAATGGAGATCTTTTTGCTGTAGAAGGTAGTCAGGTGTTGGATGCCGCTTCAATTGAAGATATAGCAAAAAAGATTACAAGCGAGTCGGCTTATGCGAAATTCAAACAAAATAAACAAGTTGATTGCGCATATAGTTTAAGTGGGGTTGGAAGGTTTAGAGTTAATGTTTATCAAGAGAAGGATGGTGCGGCTATAGCTTTTCGCCTTATACCTGAAAATATTCCTTCGTTTGATAAACTTGGTATTCCCGAGGTTGTTGCCAAGATGGCGATGCGACCGAGAGGATTGCTTCTCGTGACTGGTCCGACAGGAAGCGGAAAGTCGACGACTTTGGCTTCACTTGTTGATTTTATAAATGAACAAAAACGGTCTCATATAATTACGATTGAAGATCCGATTGAATATGTTCATAAGTCCAAGAAATCTCTTGTAACTCAAAGAGAAATCGGCGTTCATGCTGATTCGTTTGTTGATGCCATTAAGGCTTGTTTAAGGCAGGATCCGAACGTGATTATGGTTGGTGAAATGCGCGATCTTGAAACGATTGCGGCAGCGATTACACTGGCGGAAACCGGTCATTTGGTTTTGGCGACTCTTCATACTCAAGACGCAGCTCAGTCAGTGGATAGAATGATTGATGTTTTTCCTTCCTACCAACAGCAACAGATTCGTGCTCAATTAAGCGTTTCGCTTGTTGGAGTTGTTTCTCAGACTCTTGTTCCTGTTAAAGATGGAACCGGACGAGTTATGGCTGCTGAAATTATGGTTGCGAATGATGCTGTTAAGAACTGTATAAAAGAAGGCAATACGCATCAAATTTACTCCATGATTCAGATAGGGCGCGAAGATGGTATGCAGGCTCTTGATGCTTCGCTTGCGAATCTTGTTCGTGCCGGGATAGTTGATACTGATGTTGCGGCAGGTAAGGCGCATGACTTAATGGAATTTAATAACTTAATTAAAAACTAATGCAAGACTTAAAAGAAACCTTAAAAAAATGCTTTATCGGACTAGAAGGTGAAGAGCTTGAGATGATGCTCAATTCTCTTAATTCCTTATGTGAGATTAAAAGATTTATGGCCGGAGATGTTGTGTTTAAGGAGGGTGATAAAAATTCCGAATTGTATATTGTTATTGAAGGAAAAGTTCAGATTGTTAAGAACGTTTCCGGTGGAATGAAAATATTGGCAGTCCTTGAGCATGGTGGAATTTTCGGGGAAGGTGCGCTTTTGTCTGATAAGTCGAGAGGTGCGTCAGCTCAGGCTCTTACAGATGTTTCCCTGTGCGTGCTTCGCAGAGAAGATTTTGAGAAATTTCTCAAGCAAAATCCGGCTTATGCCGCAGGATTGCTTATTGAAATCGTTAAGGTTGTTAATGCGAGATTGCAATATGTTAATTCGGAATTGATAGCACTTTATGATGTTATGAGAATCATAGGTAGTAATCCTGATGATCTAAGGACTGTTTCTTCTGAAGTTCTTAAGAAGTTTGTTGATATGACCAGTTGCGAGGCGGGGATGGTTTTCTTGCACAACTTGGCGATGCAAAAAGAGGATGTGCTTGCTGTAAGTTCCGATGCGGACTCTGCATTTGTCGGTCTTGCTCAGAGTTCTGTTGCGGATAAGGCAAAGTTGTTCACTGATGATTCGAGTTTGAGATATTTGCATGATGGCAATTTATTGTGGCTTGGTATTAGAAATTTTTCAGGAAAATTTTTCGGATTGGTTGTGTTGTTTGATTCAAAAGGTGAATTCGAAGATGAGCAGATTAAACTTGCCATTGCGGTTACCGAACAGCTTGGAATGGCTTATGAAAGGCATTACAGCACTCAGGGCGAGAAGGAGAGGGTGAGATTGAAAGAACAGAGAGTGGGGATATAGGGTAAGGAGCAAGACACAAGATACAGACAGCAGAAAAGAGGGGAGTAGGGGAAGTGACATAGTTATAACTTGATTTCTTTTTCTTGAGCCGTTGTGTTAAACTTCTCATCGGCTTTTTAAACAAAAACAAAATGGATGATATAAAATTCCCTGATGAAGATGATGAAGATAATGAAGAAGGCATGAGGCATGAGGCAGAAGGCACAAGTGAAAAAGAGAATGATATTCCCGCTTCCGAAGAGGTTTGCGCTGAAGAGAAAATTGAGCCGGCCGGAAAGGTTAAGATTACTTTTGGTAGGTTTGTGAAGCTGGTTGCGAATCACAGTTTCCTTGATGTTGTTGAGAGAAACAGCGAGGAAGAAGTTGTGATTAGTACGAATCTTCTGAGCGATTTGGCAAATGCGCATGACGGACAGACCGAGAGGAAGTTGCCGATAGTTTTTATATTGGGGATTACGATTGGAATTGCTGTGACTTATTTTTTGCTGACAAAGTAAGTGTGAATGCTTGTTTAAGTGAGTAGTTTTTGATACCCTTCTCGCGATTTAAACAAATCTTATGAAACTCAAATACAAAAGATTGATGCTTAAGTTGTCCGGTGAAGTTTTGGCCGATAAAAGTGGAGCCGGTATTGATTTTTCCGCCGTTGCGGCTTTAGCCAGAAGAATAAAAAGTTTAAACAGGATCGGATGTGAAGTTGCGCTTGTTGTCGGAGGAGGTAACTTCTGGAGATATCGGGATAATTCTAAATGTGCAATTGAGAGGCAGGATTCGGATACGATTGGAATGCTTGCTACGGTCATGAATGGAATCATCATTTTTAATGCGCTTAAAGGTGAAGGGCTTGAAGCTCGTGTGATGAGTGGGATAGCAGGTGATGTTGCGGAAATTTTTGATTCCAAATTCGCCAGAGGTCATTTGAAAAAAGGTCGAGTTGTTATTTGTGCCGGCGGAACCGGTTTGCCGTTTTTCACAACAGATACGGCTGCGGCTCTCCGCGCGCTACAATTGAATTGCGATGTCTATTTGAAGGCGACGAAGGTCGATGGGGTTTATGATAAAGATCCGATTAAGTACAAGGGTGCGAAGAAATTTGATTCTTTGTCTTTCGGTGAAGCACTTGAGAAGGATTTGAAAGTTATGGACTTGACCGCCATTTCTTTATGTAAGGATAATAATTTGCCAGTTATTGTTCTCGATTATTGGAAAAAAGGGAATCTCGAGGCGGTTGTTACAGGTAAGAAAATCGGTACTTTGATTAGTTAGGTTGTAGATTGCAGGTTGCAGTTTGTAGATTTATGAAATTTAATTTTTAATCCAAATAAACATGATTACTGCTCAATACATTACCAGCGCTAAGGCTGAGTTCGAAAAAGCAATGACTCATCTTAAAGATGAATACGGTAAGTTGCAGGTTGGTCGTGCTCATCCGGGGTTAGTTGAAGGTTTGCTTGTTGATGCTTATGGAATAAGCCAGCCGCTTAAGGCTGTTGCAAGCGTTACTATTCCTGATGCCAAGACTATTCAAATCACGCCTTGGGACAGAAGTGTTATAAGTTCTGTTGAGAAAGCTATTCGCGAATCTAATCTTGGTCTTAATCCTGTAAATAACGGAGCAGGTGTAATTCTTAATATTCCGCCTTTGACTGAAGAAAGAAGAGTAGAACTCTCTAAGGTTGTTAAAAAGCTGGCTGAAGAAGCCAAGATTGCAATCAGAAACTCTCGTCAAACCGCTCATTCCAAATTCAAGGAGCTTGAAGGGGCTAAGCAAATTACTGAAGACGAGAAGTTTGGTGCTGAGGCTGATTTGCAAAAAGTTGTTGATGAATACAATAAGAAAATTGATGAACAGGAAAAAGTTAAGGTGGAGCAGATAATGAAGATATAGTAGAAGAAGTAGGGGAAGTATGAGAAGTGACATAGTGAAGAGAGCAGAGGAAGAGGGGAGAGAAGAGGTGTAAGACATAGGTCTTATGACCTACGACCTATGACCTACGACTTAAAACCTATCAATGCAAATTTTACTTTCAATTCTGGTTTTCCTTCTTATCTTTTCGATTGTTGTTTTTGTGCATGAGTTTGGACATTTTTCGGCTGCCAAGAGGGCTGGGATTAAGGTTGAAGAGTTTGGATTCGGTATGCCACCGAGGATTTTTGGCAAGAAAGTCGGTGAAACGGTTTATTCCATCAATTGGATTCCGTTTGGTGGGTTTGTCAGATTGCTTGGCGAAGATGTTAGTAAAGCGGAGGCTAAGTCCAGTAAGAGAAGTTATTTGAATAAATCTGTTAGAGCCAGATCGGTTGTTGCCCTTGGAGGGATTGTTATGAATTTTATTTTGGCGTTTTTGCTTTTGAGTTTTGGTTTCATGATCGGAATTGAGCCGTTGATTGCGACGACGGATGATTTTTTGAATGGAATAAGATCTGGGCAAATTGTTACCGAGCCGGGTTTCTATGTCTATTCTGTTTCTGAAGGCGGAAGCGCCGAGCAGGCTGGGTTGCAGGTTGGAGATAAGATCGTTTCTGCGTTTGGCGCAGAGGCGGATGATTTGTATGCTTTTTATGATTCGTTAGCCCTTAATACGGAAGGTGTTTTTGAGATTGAAAGTGAAGGCTCTATTGTGCGTGAGATAAATATGACTGCTGATTCTGATGGCAAATATGGTTTTGATCTTTATTCTTTCGAATTACCGAGAGTTGCCGTTTATTCTTCTTCGGATTCCAACTTTCTTGTTGGCGATGTAGTTTTGACCATAGGCGGAGAACAGATTCTAAGTGTTAAGGACTATCAGAGTTTTGTTGGTGATGGAGGTAGTGTTGTTGTTTATAGAGATAGTGAGGTTGTAGATTTGGGTGAGATTTTTTCGAAAGAAAAAATCTCATTGATAACGGAAGTAGTTTACGGGTCTCCGGCTGAAATTGCCGGCTTGCAGAAAGGTGATAAGATATTGAGTATAAATGGGAATGATATTTATAGGGCGAGTGATGTCGTTGAGACGACTTCCGGTATTGCCGGCGAGACTTTGGAGTATGTAGTTGAAAGGGATGGAGAGATTGTCGAATTATCGGTTGGACGTGATGAGAACGGATTGGTTGGTGTTTATATCGCTGATATTTATAGCGGTAGCGGGAATGGAGTTTCTGTTTATGAGACAATGGTTCCGACTTCGGTTTTGGAAATCAAAGATGCTAAATATGGATTTTTTGCATCATTTGCGGAATCTTGGCATGAGATCGGAAGGCTGTCGGTTTTGACTTTTGGAATGCTTAAAAGTTTTGTCGGTCAATTGTTTATCGAAGGGACTGTTGCTGAAAACATTTCTGGTCCGGTTGGTATTGCGCAGATGACTTATGTGTTTTTGCAGGAAGGTTTTGCTTCTTTAATCAGGTTTACAGCCTTGTTGAGTCTTGGGCTTGGTACGTTCAACATTGTGCCGTTTCCTGGGCTTGATGGCGGCAGGTTCGCGTTCTTGGCGTTTGAAGGGATTACAGGACGCAAGCCTAATCGAAAAGTCGAAGCGATGTTCCACAGCGTTGGATTTATGCTTCTGATGCTTCTGATGATTGTTGTGACCTACAAAGATATTGTAAGGATAGTGGTGGGGTAAGGAGCAAGACACAAGACACAGACAGCAGAGGGGGAGATTGATGGAGAAATTATTTGGAATAAAAACATGGGAAAATCGAAAAAGGGAATGAATTATTTGCAGATTGGATTGATGATAGTGATTGGGTTGTTAATTGCGTTTTTTTCTTTAGGTGCATGCATGGCGGTTCCTAGTATTCTTTTTGCAAGTAATGACATGATTAAAGATTGGATTGGTATATGTATACTGTTAGTGCTTTTATTGCTTTTTGGTAGTCCGTTATTGTTTTTAATTTCCTTATTTATACTTGTTGATAAGTGGAGAAAAGATAAGTTATTAATTTGGTTGATGATAATTTCAATTGTATTGTTGAGTTTGGGGTTTGTTGGTGGTGTCTGGTTATCTACTTTTGTGGTTGGTCCATTCTGATCTTCTGCATCACGCAACAACGCGTTGAAATATCAACTTTTTTTTTTGGCAAAGACGGTTACAATAAAAAGCCCTACCTTTTTGTGCAAAGCTTATGAATGAGATCGATTATAAGGATTTTTGGATACAAATCCTTAAAAAAATAGAGCCGAGAGTGAAAATGGCGCATTTCGTTACTTGGTTTCAGGATACGGCTGTGCTTGAAGTGAAAGATGGAATGATGATTGTTGGCGTGCCGAATGTTTATGCAAAAGGTTGGCTTGAAAATAAACTCAATGGGGAATTGATTACTTCTATTAAGGAGGTTGATCCGACTGTGAATAAAGTTGTTTTTGAAGTGCATCCCAATCTTGGGCTTGCGGACGATCACAGAGGGGTTGATATTAAATCTCTTACTGCAAGCGATAAGCCGCGTAAGGTTCGAGGGAAACAAGAAGTTCGTCTTGCCGAAGGTGTTTCAAGCAAGTGTTTGAATCCCAAATATACGCTTAAGAGTTTTGTTGTAGGTCAGGATAACAGGCTTGCTCATGCGGCTTGCATGGCGGTTTCCGCCAGTCCCGGTTCCAGTTACAATCCTCTGTTCGTTTATGGAGGTGTTGGTTTGGGGAAGACACATTTGTTGCAGGCTACGGGGAATGATATTTTGAGAAATTTCCCCGATAAAGTTGTTGTTTATGCCACAAGTGAGAAGTTTACAAATGAAATTATTGAGGCTATCGGTAAGAGGAGTGCCAAGACTTTTAAGGATAGGTATAGAAATGTTGATTGTTTAATAATCGACGATATTCAGTTTTTGGCCAATAAAGAGATGACGCAGGTTGAGTTTTTTCATACTTTTAATGAATTGTATGATAACGGTAAGCAAATAATTATCAGTTCCGACAAGGCGCCGAAGGAGCTGAAAGGGCTTGAACAAAGGCTTATCAGCAGATTTGAAATGGGTATGATTGTTGATGTTCAATTCCCGGATTTCGAAACAAGGCTGGCTATTCTACAAGCTAAATGTCGCGAGCATCAGGTTCTTATCGCTCCCGATGTTCTTGAGTTTGTTGCTTATAATGTTCGCAATAGTATTCGCGAGTTAGAAGGAGTTCTACTTCAGGCGATTGCGCAGGCCGAGCTTGAGAAATCCACTCCTACAATCAGGAGTGTTGCGAGAATTGTTAAGAAATTAAATAAATATGATGCGCTTGCCGGATATGATGAAAAAGGTGATGATCGTGCTGTTGCAAGAAGTCCGAAAGATGTCTTATCGATTGTTGCCGGTTATTACAAGATTCCTCATGATGAGCTTATCGGTCTTGATCGCCACAAAGGTGTTATGCGTCCTCGCCAAATTGCTATGTATTTGATTCGCCAAGAGTTGAAGCACTCTTTTGAAGAGATCGGCAATTTGTTTTCCGGTCGAAATCATACGACTGTTATGCACGCCGTTGATAAGGTGGTGAAAGATTTGAGGAAGGATTCTTTGGTTTTACGCGATGTGAATTCGTTGAAGCAAGAGATGGGGTTGTAAGAAGAAGTATGAGAAGTAGGGGAAGTGACATAGTGAATTAGTTAGAAATGCGATCGCGGGTTGACGAGCGCGTTGTTTCATTATATGATTCGGTTCTTCTATAATAAATTAATATGAGCGAAGCAGTGAAGTCTCCAGATATGGGGTCTTACGGAAAAGAAGTTTGTTTGATGATGTTGCGAGAGGATGTAACCTCGGATGATATTAATAAGTTTCTTTTTTCGAAATTCGAGACCGATCCGGAAGGTGTTATTGATGATTGCGTTGCGATGATCGCCGTTTCCGGTCTATGTATGAGTTTTTTGGTTTCAGTTATAAATAGTGCTTCTGATAAGAATATTCTTGATAAGATTGTAGCCTCTTGTACGGATCGGTTGCCTGTATGTGATGCGAATAATCGAAGGGATCTAGTGTTTCTTATTGAATGGGCTAAGGCTCGTTGCGATGAATTGATTTTGCCTGTTGAATTGGAATCTTTGGGAACCGCTTTCCGTCTAACCTCTTCAGGTGATTGTCCAAATTTAGCTGTTATTAGACATATTAGGGATCGAATTGGCGAGGTGAGAGTTGAAACTGACGGTGTACGGTCTAGACAGGATTCTTTGTTGAGAGCTTATCAGGATGATGAATTGGGTTCGGAACAGCAAAGATTGGATAATCTTGCAATGGAAGATCCACTTGCTGCAATGAGAGCATATCGACAATTGGTAAGACCGGGAGCTCCGCTCGCAAATTTTTATAGAACAGGATTAGTTGTGCCAAATTGTTTAGTCAGATCAGAGTGATTTTTCTTGTATTTCGATCCCTTGTCGTGTTATAAAATGCTCGTCTTATTTGATCTATTTTCCTTATGCTTACACGAAGGCGCAGATATGCGAGTCGAAAGGAGTTTTTGTGGCCTTTTATCGTAATGGTTTTTGCCGGCTTGATTGTCGTTTTGATTATTCAATTGATATTGAGTTTTTTTGAGCAAAAAGAGGCTGAGATGCGCGCGAAGGCGAATTTTTATGTGGATTATGGACGTGGTGAAATTATGGAGTGGGGAAGTGAGAATTGGATAAAGGCTTATAACGGTGGAGTTGTTTTGGATGGTGATTCCATTAGGACTAAATCGTCTAGTGCGGGTTCGTTGGTCTTCTATAATGGAACGGAGGCCAGAATGGCGGAAAACACCGAACTAACTATGGATGTTCTAGACAACAAGGGCAGTCGAGATATTTTGGTTTTGGAGGTAGATAAGGGAGAAGTTTTTGTTAGTCAGTTGGTTAATGATATGGGATATACAGAGGTGACTGTGAAGTCGGGGAATTTCAATGTTTACGCGGAGGGAGCGCAATTCGATATTTTGAATAGGGAAGATCAAGCCGTAAGAGTTTTATCCGGTGACGTTATTGTCGAACTTGTTGAAAGAACCGAAGGAGAAGATGTTGTTATAGACGAGATTGAGGTTGGAGTTGGTCAGGAGCTTTTTATGTCCGAATCTGATGTTGCGGATTTGATTGCGAGAACGAATATGAATTTTTTACAGGCGATTACAGACGAATGGAAACAAGGTGATTTTTATCTGTGGAATAAAGGATTGGAGGATGGTTGGTATGAGGGTACCGAAGAGGTGCCTGAAGTGGATGATGGTCCGGTTATAGATGTTACGATTACTACCGGAACAGGTACTGTTGAGACGTCGGATGTTCCCGAGGATGAAGTTCTCGAATATGAAGAGCCTGCATTGGTCTTAACAACTCCTGAAACGAATCCTTATACTCTTGAAGGTGATCAAATCTATATTATCGGTACTGTTAGCGGTTATGCGTCAAAAATTATTGTTACAAGTTATACCGAAGACGGAACAGCTTCTGATTATAAATTGAGTTTGTTTGAAGCCGGTGGAACCGAGTGGAGTTATAATGCGGCTTATATTTATGGCAATTTGCATGAAGGGGAGAATGAATATGTTGTGACTTCTTACAATTATGATGGAGATGAAGCTGACAGTATGACGGTTACCATTAATGTTCCCGAAGGAACTTTTGAGCAGGAATTGGCCTGTACTTTGAGCGCACCCGTTGTCGCGCAGGATACATATGATACTTCTGAGGGTTACGTAAGTGTATTCGGAACGATTGATTGTGCTTACGGTATTGTTGTGAACGGATATAGTTTGAGTTTGTTTAAAGCCGGAGATACGACTTGGTCTTATACGGCTTCGCTTGAATTCGGGAATTTGGCGGAAGGCGAGAATACTTATGAAGTTTATAGCGTTGATAAGGATGGAAATAAGAGTGAGAGCGTGTATTTTACTATAAATTATCAGCCGGCGGCCGAGACCGGTAGCGGAGTTAGCGAATAATAACTTCATTAATTATGGGTAGAGGTCCCGATTATATCGACGATGGTGAAAGGGAGCCTAGCGATAGGTTGGGGGAGATATTTGGTCATTTGGCGCGTATAACAGATCTTGATACGAGAGGAAAGCTTATAAATGAAGCTCGCGGGTTGATTTTGCAGCTTTCGGATTCGGAACGGTCTTATTGGAGACAACAGCTAGGATTATCCGATTAAAGATACTTCGCCTTGTTTGCTTCGTGCTCTTCGTTAGTAGTGGCGTATATCGTCTCTCCCGTTTCGGTTGCGGTTAAGAAATACCAGTATTCGCTTTCTTCCGGATAGACCGCAGCTTCTATGGATGCCAATCCTGCATTTGATATGGCTGTCGGTGGCAAGCCTGTATACATTCTTGTGTTGTATGGAGAGTCGATTTCGAGATCTTCGGCTGTGATTTCAGCTTCGCCTGTAATGTAGTTTATTGTTGAGCACATTCCGAGTTGCCATTCGTTATCGAGACGTTTCCAGATTATTCCTGAAACAAGTGCGCGGTCTTGGTCTGTGCGAACCTCTTTTTCTATGATCGATGCGACAATTATTGTTTCTTCAAGAGTTCGTCCTTGAGATGTGATGTCTGTGAGCATTTGATCTGTTATTTTCGAGTCGAAATTGTCGAGGAGTTGTTTGGTGAACGCATATGTATCAAATGTTGATTTGCTTAGGAAAAAAGTGTCAGGAAACAGATAACCTTCTAGCGATCCGGATTCCGGTAGAAATGTATATGCTGAAAAATCGCAAGTTTCCGCACATGATTTGAATGCACCTTCTGTGGTGAGACCTTCTGTGGTGAGTGCCGAGTCGATGTCGTTTATTGTCCATCCTTCTGGGATCGTGAAGACGATTTCTCCTGTTCCTTGGTTTGTTATAGCTTCTATTATTTCAATTCCTGTCATTGATGGCATTAGAATGAACTCTCCGGCTTGAAGTCGAGAGTCGAGATCGTTTTTCTCTAGATATATAGAGAATCCATATGTGCTTTTTATCAATCCTGATTCTTTTAAGTTTGAGCCGATTTCTGATGCTTTTTGTCCTTCTTCAATCGTAAAAATTGTTCTTGTTGAATCTTCCGGATTTATAGCCGAATTGATTGAATTAACCGCATTTACTTGTACCAATATGAAAAATATTAGTGCAACCAATGCCAGTTTTAATACTCTTTCAAGTTTCATTTGCCGGGGAAGTTTAGTCCCATTTGATCCATAACGCCTTTCATTTTGTCTGCCGCTATCGATTGCGCTTTTTTTGACGCTTTATTGAAAGCTTCTATAAGTAATTTTTCGAGTTTTGGACTTGTTCTCATCGCTTCCGGTATTTTTACATCTATAACCTCTTGTTCCCCGTTGATTATTACGACAATCCCTTCAAGTTCCGCTTCTATATGAAGGCGGGAGAGCTCTTTTTTGATCTCTTTTGCCTGTTTTTGAATCTTATACATATCTTTCATTTGTCCAAACATTCCCATAAATAGTTTTGTTAAAAAATTGCGTGGTAATTGTAAAGGAGCATGCTGCAACACACAAGATGCAGACGAAAACAGCGTCAGTTTTGCTTGCGCTTTATTGGCTTGTATAGTAGTATTCACCCGCTTTTTTCTTTAATTTACAGATTACAATGGAAACTTTCAAACTAAAGGCTGAAAAGAGAGAGAACTTGATTTCTCCTAAGAAACTTAGACAAACCGATACGCTTCCTGCTGTTATATATGGTAAGGGAGTTGAAAATGTGATGTTACAGGTCAATTATCAAGATTTTCGAAAGGTTTACAGAAAGGCCGGTTCGAACAGTATTATAGATTTGGATATAGGTGGTAAGTCTATGCAAGCTCTGGTTCATCGTGTTGATGTGGATCCTGTCACCGGACTTTTCTCGCATATCGATTTTATTAACGTCAATATGAATGAAGAGGTTACAGCTCGTATTCCTCTTGAATTCGTTGGCGTTGCCCTTGCCGTTAAGGATCTTGGAGGTATCTTGGTACGCAGCAAAAAAGATATTCATATCAAATGTCTTCCCGGTAAATTGGTTCCAGTTATCCAAGTCGATATCAGTCCTCTTATAAATTTCCACACAACTATAAATGTTGGCGATTTGAAATTACCTGAAGGTATTAAGGCCTTGGATAATGCTAGGTTGCCGGTTGCTACTGTTACACCTACAAAAGAAGAAGTTGAAGAGGTTCAACAAGCCGCTACCACTATTGCAGGTCCTGAAATCCTTAAGCAAGGTCCTGAAGAGGCTGCTAAGGAAGGTGAAGGAGCTGCTCCTGCTGCCGGTGCCAAGAAAGAGGAAAAGAAGGAAGAGAAGAAGTAGTAATATTCAGTGTATATTTGAAAACCACGGGAAATTGATTCCGTGGTTTTTTTTGTGGAAATTCTGATATATTGATTGTGTTTATTTTTTAATTAGTTTTTCATGAAGAGAAATATAGCCTTATTAGGTTTTCTCGTTTTTTCGATTCCTGTTGTATTCGCTTTTACTGATACAGATGGCGTTGTCCAAGAAGATGCTATCGAATATCTTTATGATCAAGGTGTTATTGAAGGTTATGATGATGGAACTTATCGTCCTTCGGCTGCTATTAACAGGGCTGAATTTACCAAGATTCTTGTTGAATCCAAGTATGCTGGGTCTGCTACTGGTGATTCTTGTTTTTCCGATGTCGGTTCCGAATGGTATGCGAATTATATTTGTTATGCAAAAACTCTCGGTGTTGTTGATGGTTATGATGATGGCAGTTTTAAGCCGTCAAATAATATTAATCTTGCCGAGGCTTTGAAAATTATTCTCGGAACTTATGATGTAGAAGTTGATCTTGGCAGTTCGGATGTTTGGTATGAACCTTATTATAATAAAGCCGAAGAGTTGGGTATGCTCGAGCAAGCTGTTGACGATGCGGCTAAAGACATTACAAGAGGCGATATGGCTCAATTGATTTATAATCTTGAGACTAATTCTGCAGTTGTTGATACCGACTCTGATGTTGTTTCCCTTGTGAAAACCGTTGAGGTTACTCCCGATGATCAATATCAGTATGGAGCGTTTTGCCGTGTGAATTACGTGGCTGATAAAGATGAGTTCTTGGTTACTTTCGGAGGCTCAAGCAGTGATGTTCAGGCTGGATATGATTCGGATGATATGCCAGGAGGTGCCGAGGGTGGAAATGGATATTCGTATAAGTATTATTCTGTTGATGATTTCGAATACACCGATGAAACCGGTGTATTAAAAGATGGTGGTGGTGATGCGGCTTCTGTCATGGTTGATGAAGAATATTATTATTTCCTAAGCGGTATGCCTAGCGGATGGCAGATTAACAAGTATGACTTATCTACCATGGAAGCGGTTGATAGTGTTGATATCGAATTGGGGGATACCGAAGTTAGTAACGATCAAATGCTTGCTTATGCGAACGGATATTTGATAGCTAGTTCGCTTTATGATGCAGAAAGCGGTGAGACGGACCAGGAGTCTACTGATCCCTTAGCCGGTTACGGAACTCACAATAGAATATATACTTCTGATTTGGACTTGGTCGATTATTTTGTTTTGGAAGATACTCCTCATATAAACGGTTCTTATGTTGTTTATGTCGATGGTGTTTATAATTACATAACTTCAACCGCATATTTCGGAGATCTTATAGCTATGCAATATGACGAGGATTGGAATTATTTGGGAGTAAAAGATCTTGGTTCGTACGGTCAATGGGCGCAAGGCGCATTGTATGACGAAGATACCGGATATTTTTATGTTGCATATATTGAACTCGCAAAATTCGGAGAGAGTTCATATAGTCAGCGTGGAATCAGTCTTGGTATTTATGATTCGGATTGGAATCTAGTTGAAGCCGTTGAGGTTACCGAGCCAATAGACGATGATTCTACAAAAGAAGGTCGTCCCGCGGTAGTTTTGTATGATGGGAAGCTATATGTTTCTTATGATAGATCTACTGTAAACGAAGATGGATCCGAGAATCCTGATTGGCAATGCGAGGTTAGTATTTACGAGATAAACTAGTTTATCAATTCATATAACAACTGACGCATATCTTCGATTGAGTTTTTGTTTCGTGTCTCAGGTTTTTCTTCGCTGATTTTTAGATAAAATTCATCTCCTATGCTGAATTCTTCAGGGATGGTGTTTATTGGGAAATACATTGTGACTTGATAGCCCAATTGTGTTTCGATCGAGACGGTTATTTTGTCCGTATCGCGCGCAAGGATTACGCATTTTAAAGTAGTTTTCTGCATATTTATTTTTATTTTAAGTGAGGGGGTTATATTAGTTTTTCTTCTTTCTGATTACAATTCCAAAGCAAAAAAAATCCCGCTATTTTGTAGCGGGATTTTTCAGATGTTTTTTTAATCGCGATTGTTAATTGAAAAGGTGAATCGTCGCGATTGTTGGAGCGATTATGAGCGCTATGGTGTTGATAACCTTTATAAGCGCGTTTAGGGCAGGTCCTGCTGTGTCCTTGAAAGGATCGCCGACCGTATCGCCGACAACTGCCGCTTTGTGAGCGTCAGACCCTTTTCCTCCGAAGTGCCCCGTTTCAATATATTTCTTCGCATTGTCCCAAGCGCCTCCGCCATTGGACATTTGAATAGCTAGCAATAAACCTGCGACTATTACGCCTACAAGCAATCCTCCAAGAGCTTCAGGTCCGAGAATGAATCCTACTGCGATAGGAGCCAATACTGCGATTGCACCCGGCATAATCATTTCTTTCAATGCGGCTTTTGTAACGATATCTACGCAAGTGTCATATTGAGGTTTGTTCTTGCGCTCCATGATTCCCGGTATTTCTCTGAATTGTCTTCGTACTTCTTCAACAACTTTGTGAGCGGCTTTTCCTACAGCTTCCATACAGAATGAGCTGAATAAGAAAGGCAAAACTCCGCCAAGGAATAATCCGATGAGAACCATGTGGTTTTCGATTCCGAATTCGAATGTTGTTCCAACCGCGTTTTTCATTAATTCTTCGCCGTAGGCTTGAAATAGAACAAGTGCCGCTAGAGCCGCCGAGCAGATCGCGTAGCCTTTTGTTACAGCTTTTGTCGTATTGCCGACTGCGTCTAGGGCGTCTGTGTTTTTGCGAACAGCTTCCGGTAATTCTGCCATTTCCGCGATGCCTCCTGCGTTATCCGTGATTGGTCCGTAAGAATCTGTAGCGATTACGAGTCCTGTTGTTGAAAGCATGGCAACGGCTGCGATTGCTATTCCGTAAATTCCATTTTGTAGAGTTGATGTTTCACCGAAATAATATGCTGCGGCTATTGCACAGCAGACGAGGATTACAGGAGCAAGTGTGCTTTGTAAGCCTACTGCTAGACCTGTGATTACGTTTGTTCCTGCGCCGGTTTCAGAAGCTTTTGCAATTTTTTTAACAGGATTGTATTTCGTCGATGTGTAATATTCTGTGATGATGTTGATGAAGAATGTTACGCCAAGACCGACGAGAGATGCGAAAAATATGTTTATGTCTCCAAGCATGTAATCTGTTGCGAAATAGAAGCCGACAGCTGAAATCAAACCTGTCGCCAACATGCCTTTGTACATTGCGCCCATGATGTTTTCTTTTTTGCCAAGTCTGACAAAGAAAATTCCGATTATGGAGGCGATTACTGCGATAGTACCAAGCAATAGAGGGTATTCTACGCTTTTTGCGCCTGTTTGAGTTACGAGAGTTGAAGCTGCCAAGATCATGGCTGCTATTAATGTGACTGCGTAGGTTTCAAACAAATCCGCACCCATTCCTGCGCAATCTCCTACGTTATCTCCTACGTTATCTGCGATAACCGCAGGATTTCGAGGATCGTCTTCAGGTATGTTTTTTTCAACTTTTCCTACCAAATCCGCTCCAACGTCTGCAGCCTTCGTGAAGATGCCGCCACCTACGCGGGCGAATAGAGAAATAAGAGAAGCGCCGAATCCAAATCCTATAAGAAGGCTTGGAGCCGTATCTACAGGTATGTCGAATACTTTTGTGAATAAGTAATAGAATCCTGAAACTCCCAATAGTGAGAGCGCAACGACTGATAGACCCGTTACAGATCCTCCAAGGAATGCAACCGATAATGCCTCTTTCAGGCTTCTTTTAGCTGCGTTTGCAGTTCTGACATTAGCGCGTACGCTCATGCCCATTCCTATATATCCTGCAAGAGCTGAAAATACCGCGCCTACCAAGAAGCCGGTAGCTATCATGTAGCTGTTGTTATAAGCTCCTTTCGGTAATGCTAGTCCCAAGATCAAGAAAATCACTATTGCAAAAATAGCGACTGTTTTGAATTGCCTATTTAAGTAAGCCATGGCTCCCTCCTTGATGAAGTCGGAGATTTCCTGCATGGTTGTCGTGCCCGGTTTTTCTTTCATTACGTGTACGACTAACAGGATTGCGGTTATCAGCGCTATTACGCTTGCGATAATCGCCAGGATGGTTGCGTCCATTTTTTATGGGTTAAATCTTAAAAAACACGAACAACATTCTATTTTGTATCTGTGGTAAAAGTCAATGTCATCTGATATATTTTTGTTATGAAAGTTATATCTCTTGATTTTGGCGGTTCGACTGTTGATGCCGTCTTGTGGAATGGTGACTTGATTGAGTCTATCAAGACTTATGAGTCTAAAGATGTTCCTGCTTTGAATTTTGAGAGTTTTTTTGAATTTTCAGGGATTTCTTTGAGTGGGGTTGATAAGATTTTTGTTACCGGAGGAAAGAGCAGGTTTTTTGCGGATAGTGTTAATGGTGTTCCTGTAGTGAAAGTGTCGGAGATAGATGCGATTGGGGTTGAATACGGAATACGGAATACCGAATGCCGAGAAGAGGTAGAAGGGAGTTGTCGAAATTCGAAATTCGGTATTCGATATTCGAATAGACTTGTCGTCAGTATGGGAACTGGGACATGCATGGTTAGTGTGAAAGAAGGCATGAGGCATGAGGCAGAAGGCAGAAGTAGAAGAAGTGACATAGTTATTAAACATATTGGTGGGACGGGGGTTGGAGGGGGAACTTTTGTTGGACTGGGGCGCGAACTGCTGGGCGTGTCGGATGTAGATGAGCTTCTTAAGATTGCTGCTAAAGGTTCGAGTAAAAAAGTTGATGTTTCTGTTTCCGATATAGTTGGTGGTGATATCGGGCGTGTTTCGGGGGAGGCGACGGCTTCGAATTTCGGACGGCTTAGAGATGAGATTAAATTTAAAAAAGAGGATCTTGCCGCCGGTATTGTTAATCTTATAGGACAAACTATAGGTATTTCTGCTGTTTTTGCCGCCAAGTCGGAAGGGTTATCTTCTATCGTTTTGATTGGTAAACTGACCAAGGCTGATGCGATTTTGGCGGTTGTGAAGGATATTATTGAAGGATATGGACTTGAAGTTTTTGTTCCTGAAAATGCCGAGTATGCAACTGCTGTCGGGGCGAAATTTGCAGGTGAGCGGTTAATAGGATAAAATCTTCAAGGTAAATTTTTAATCAAAACCAAAATGGAAGCTCCAAAGATGCCACAACATCATACTTATTATTTCCCGAAGACTGTTGATGCGTGGAAGAAAGAAGTCATGAAGGCTGTTGAAGTTATCAAATTGAAGGGTTCTGCTATGACCGAAGTTGCAGGTGATGAGAAATCTAATGTTCCTGCAGGGATTTTTATTTTATTGGCAGGCTTGGCGATGGCTCTTAATAGTTACGTTTTTCCGATTTCTTTTATGGGGATAACTTACAGGCCCGGAATTGATACGGTTTTAATACAAGCTGTTATTTATGCGGTTTGCAGTGCGGCCGGAATTTTTGTTTTGGATTTTGTTTCCAGGAAATTATTTAAGGGAAAGGGTAAAAGTTGTGAATTATTCAGGACTTGCGGTTATGCATCTTTGTTAGGTGTTGCAGGGATACTTCCTGTTGCAGGATTGTTGGCAGGATTATGGATGCTTGCGATTTATTTCAATGCGCTCAAAAATGTTGAGAAATTGGATGATGGATCTGCTGTAGGTGCAATGGTCGTTTCTATAGTGGCCGTTGTTGTTATTTTCGGTGCGATTGGAATGGTTTCAGGCGGAATGATGTTTGGAGGTGGAATGATGAGTGGGTGGAGTTACTAGGGGAAGTATGGGAAGTTGGAGAAGTTGAGGAAGTGACATAGTGAGAAAGATCTATGCCTTACGACTTACGACCTATGCCTTACGATTTACGACATTTAAAAGGGGTTCGGAAGATCTCGGCTTTGACGGCTTATGATTATTTGATGGCTAAGGTTGTTGATGAAGCCGGAATCGATATTGTGTTGGTTGGAGATTCGCTAGGAATGGTTGTATTTGGTGCGCGTGATACGAAGGAGGTGACGATTGAAGATATGATTAGGCATACGGGAGCTGTTATGAAAGGCGTTAAGAAGGCTATGGTTGTTTGCGATTTGCCACTTGAGAGTTGTGTTAGCGTGGAGCGTGTTTTGGCGGATGCTAGGCGCGTTAAGGATGAGACGGGTTGTAACTGTATGAAAATCGAAGGGAAGCCTGAGTTGGTTAGGGCTTTGGTTGATGCGGGTTTTGAGGTCATGGGGCATACGGGACTGAAACCGCAGGAGGCAGATTCGTTTAAGGTTCAAAAGGGTGATCATATTTTGGAGGAAGCGCGTGCGATTGAAAGAGCTGGCGCGTCTTCTGTTGTGATTGAGTGTGTGCCTGCGGATTTGGGGCGAAAGATTACAGATGAATTGAAAATTCCTACTATTGGTATAGGTGCAGGGCCGGATTGTGATGGGCAGGTTTTGGTTTTGCCCGATATGCTCGGTTTAAATCCTGAGTTTAAGCCGAAGTTTTTGCGCAAGTATGCGGATTTACATGAGGTGGCGAAAAATGCGATTGAGAGGTATAAAGAGGATGTGGAAAAGGGCATTTTCCCTTCTGCAAGCCAATCGTATTAATATGCAAATCCTTCGCACAATTCGTATCACTCAGCAGATGATGTCGCTTACTCGTGAGCAAGGGAAGACTATCGGTTTTGTGCCGACGATGGGGTCTCTTCATCAAGGGCATTTGAGTCTTATCGAGGCGGCTAAACGCGAATGCGATATGGTTGTTGTAAGTATTTTTGTGAATCCGACTCAGTTTTCGGAGGGTGAGGATTTTGCGGCTTATCCGAGGGATTTTGAAAAGGATAAATTAGCGCTTGAACGGGCCGAGGTGGACTATCTTTTTTACCCTGAGGCTTCTGAGGTTTATCCTGTGTCCGATATGGTTGGGTTTAAGTTGCCGAACGATTTAACAGATATGACGTGTGGTAAGTTTAGACATGGGCATTTTGAAGGTGTCGCGCAGGTTTGTGCGAAGTTTTTCAATATAATAAAACCTCATAAAGTTTATTTTGGGCAAAAAGATTATCAGCAAACGCTTGTGATTAAGAGGTTGATTGAGGATTTGAATTTTGGAATTGAGCTGAGGATTTGTCCGACCGTTAGGGAACAATCGGGACTGGCTATGAGTTCGCGAAATAAATATTTGAAGGATTTGGATTCAGCGGTTGTGTTGAGCAAAGCGCTTTTTGCGGTTCGAGATGCTTATAAAACGGGGGAGAGGGATGAGGTGAAGCTTATAGATGTGGGGATGAAGGTTTTGGCGAACGAGCCGAGGTTTTTGGTGCAGTATTTCGAGATTCATGACGGAGTTGCTGCTCTTGCCGGATATATCGGCAAGACTCGATTGATAGATAATGTAATTCTTGAGTCATGAAGTCTTATTTTGAAGGTAAAAAAATCTTGGTTGGTGTGACTGCCGGAGCTGCGATCTGTAAGGCTACCGAGTTTGTTAGGAGATTGCGCGAGAGCGCTTCCGAGGTTTCGGTTGTTATGACGCAGAATGCGACGAGGTTGGTTTCGCCTCAGTTGTTTGGAGGTGCTTTTACTGATATGTATGATTGCGGTTCGATGAATAATGAGTTTTGCTACCGCAAAACGGCTCATAGTATAGGCTCCGGAATCGCTTCGCTTTCCGGTGCCCTGCACATCGATTGGCAGAAATACGATTTGATTTGTGTTGTTCCGGCCACCGCAAATTTTATTGGCAAGGTGGCAAATGGCATTGCGGATGATTTACTTACGACGACTATATTGGCTTACAGAGGACCGATTCTGGTTGCTTCTGCAATGAATACTGCGATGTGGGAAAATCCTGCTGTGCAAGAAAATGTTGAGAAACTTTGCAAGAGAAATTTTAATTTTGTTGGGCCTGAAGAAGGGCTGCTTGCATGTGGAGACAGTGGGTGGGGACGGATGAGTGAAATTAGCAAAATTTTGGCTTATGCCGAGAGGATTTTGGCGCCAAAAGATCTAAAAGGTAAAAAAGTTCTTGTTACCGCTGGGCCAACACATGAAATGATTGATGATGTTAGGTTTATGGCTAATGGTTCGAGCGGACGAATGGGATACTCTTTTGCGAAAGAGGCTTGGGTTCGAGGGGCGAGTGTTAAGATTATTGCCGGACCGGTTTCGATCGATGATCCTTATGATATTGATGTTGTGCGTGTTTTGAGTGCTGTCGAAATGTTTGATGCGGTTAAAAAGAATTTCAAGCAGTGCGATTATTTCGTTTCGGCTGCTGCGGTTGCCGATTTTCGGCCTTCCGGATGTGTTAAAGGTAAGATCGATAAGGCTGGTGGATTGGAGGTTAAATTCGTGAAAAATCCGGATATATTGGGGTGGTGTGGTGAAAACAAGAAGCGCGGACAGAAAATCATAGGGTTTGCGATAGGACGAGCACGCGAGAAATTACGGGAGAAGAAGTGTGATTTTATAGTTGAAAACAATGCGTCAAATATAGGTTCTTTAGAGGGGGAATGTGTTTTGATTGGTAAAAATTTCGAAAAGAAGCTTTCAGGAACGAAAGGGGAGATGGCGAAGCAGGTGTGGAATGAGGTGGTCTAACGGATTGCGGCAGACTATGTTTCGTGGTATAATTCTAGGATAATAATATTGTTTATGCCTGATGAAAGTCCGAAAAAACCTGTGAGTGAGATAGGCGTGCAAGATATACGCAAAACTGTTCGTGATGCGGCGAGTGCTAATGCGCCTGCTCAGGTCGCCACTCCCGAATCCGATCTTATTTCCGATGTGGATAGTTTTTCCAGCAAAATGGATAATGTTTTGCAGGATGCCGGATTGAGTAAGAAACATGTTTATTTCTGTCTTGGAGGTGTTGTTTTTTTGATTGTGGTTTTTCTTATAGTTATATTTGGAATTAAGTTTTTTGTCGGTATTTTGAATGGTAGAGGAGATTCGTCTCAAGATGGAGATGTTGAAGTTGTGGATGTGTATGTTCCTGTTGACGTGCCGGAAGATCAAGATTCTCAAAATTGGGTTGATCCTTCTTTGTATGGTGGGATTCTTCTTGGTACAGATACGGGTATTCAAGGAAAGACCGGTGTGCCGGAAGGTGTTGATATCGGTGCGGTTGAGCAGGATCCTGTGAGTGATTTTGCTTATCAGATAGATTTTCTGGGCAAAGTACAGAATTTATTGGATTTGGATGTTAATGCTTATTTGAATGATTTTACGGATAGAGCGACTGCGGTTGATGAATTGATTTCCGAAATGGACACTGTTTATGCGGAGGGGGAGGAGATTGTTTCGGATTTGGATTATCAAGTGGTGGAATTAGAAACGATTTTTAATGCAAATACGGAAGAAAAATCTCTTTATGATGAGGAGTTTTTTGCCAAGTTGAATGAAGCGGAGGGCAATACCGCGGTTACGGCTTTGGATAATTTTATAGAAATTGGTAAAGAACAGGTTGAGGTTAAGGCGAATTATAAGGCTAAGGCCAAATTAATGGAGCTTATTGCCGGCAGATTGCTTTATCTTGAAGCTCGTATTACTGACATTGCTTACAATAGAGAAGCTCTTGTGCAGGGTATTCAAGTTGTTGATATCAGGGGTAGCGATTTGAATTTGATATTTGAAGGGGAGTTGGAGTAGAGAGCAAGACACAAGACACAAGACACAGAAAGCAGAATGGGATATCGAGTGATTTTTCTCGAGCATGCATGATGCTCTCGACAAAAAATATAAGGAGTTTGCATACGCAAACATGCCTATAGGATGGGCCGTTCTCCGGCCTGGCGCTGTGGAATCGTTCGAAACAAATAAGAAAATCTTACTGAATTGTCGAGTGACCCCGTGACATAGCGAGAGGATTCTGCTAGATTTATTTGCGATGGCGAAACAATCGCAAAATATCACCATCGAGGATCTTATCGAGAAGGCGAAGAAATTCGTTCCGGAAGTTGATGAAAAACGTATTCGCGAAGCTTATTCGTTTGCCGAGGAGTCTCACGAAGGGCAGTTTAAATATGACAAATTTCCTTACATACTCCATCCGTTGAATGCCACTTATTTGATGCTTGAGCTCAAGCCCGATATGGATGCTGTGCTCGCGTGTTTGGTACATGATACGCATTTGCACAATAAGGATGCGATGGATTTTATCAAAAAGAAATTCGGGCATGATGTTCATACGCTTGTTAGCGATGCGAAAAAGCTGACTTTTATGAATGTGAAAACTTACGAGCATCAAGTTGAGACTTTGCGAAGGATGTTTCTCGCGATGGCGAGTGATTTGAGAGTTGTTTTCATAAGATTGGCGGACAGGCTTCACAATATGATGACGCTTGAGTATATGGAGCCTCAGCTTCGTATTAAGATGGCTCAGGAGACGCATGATGTTTATGCGCCGATTGCTTCTAGGCTTGGTATCTATCAATTTAAGAGTAGGCTTGAAGATTTGACTTTCAAGAACTTGCATCCAAAAGAGTATAAGGTTCTTAATAAAGAAGTTCAGAAATATGGTAAGAAGCAACAAGAGTCTGTTGATCATGCGATTTCAGAACTTTCCGCTGTGCTTAAGAAAGAAGGTTTTGAATCAAAGATTACAGGTAGGGTTAAACATATTTATAGTATTTACAATAAGCTCAAAAAAAAGAGTACAAATGATTTGAGTTCGATTTATGATATTTATGCGCTTCGTGTTGTTCTTCCTGATAAGGAAGATGAGCGCGGGCGAGAAGATTTTTCACATCTTTATTCCATCTTGGGTATCGTTCATAAGAACTGGGTGCCTCTTCCGAAAAGATTTAAGGATTATCTTGCCGTGCCGAAAGTGAACGGATATCGCAGTTTGCATACATCTGTTGTCGGACTTGTTGAGGACAGCAATAATCCGGTTGAAATACAGATAAGGACCAAGTCTATGCATGAAGAGGCTGAATATGGTATTGCGGCGCATTGGTGGTATAAAGAGTCTTCCAAAAAGAAGGGTGGCAAATCGCAATCTGCTGCCAGAGAAGAGTTCCAAAAAACCCTCAATCAGTACCATGTTTTTACCAAGCTTAATCGTATTTTGAGCGGAGAGCCCGAGTTCCGATATAAGATAGAAAAACTTATTAAGGATTGGGATTTCCTCAGTCTTGCCGAAATATCGGATATTGAGAAAATACTAACGGAGAGAGGATTCGATGCCGGTGATATGGAGGTTCTTAAAAGAAGCAGAAGCAAAGGCGTTCTTATGATGAGGCATAAGTATTTTCAGAATCAGCTTGAGTGGCTTGAAGGATTGGCGCAGTTGAAGTCTCAGGCCGAAAAGGAGGCGGTTGACAGAAATCTCAAGCTTGATATTTTCAAGGATAGAATTTTCGTTTTGACCCCTCATGGAGATGTAAAAGATCTTCCTGCCGGTGCGACTCCCGTTGATTTTGCATATAGTGTTCATACTGATGTTGGTAACAGATGTGCACAAGCTAAAGTTGATGGGAAAATAGTTCCGCTTGATTATGAACTTAAGAATGGTCAGGTTGTTGAAGTTTTGACCAGAAATGAGCCTAAGCCTAATAGGTATTGGTTGTCTTTTGTTAAGACTACTGCGGCGGCAAATAAGATCAAAGGTTGGTTTGCCAATTTTGACAGGGATCAAAATATAAAAGAGGGTCGTGATCTTCTCAATAAATATTTAAAAAGGATTGGTAAGTCTATTGGCGATAAGGACTTTTTGGATATATCTGAATCTGTTGGAAATGGAGAAATTACTGTCGGACAGGCTATAAAAAGGATTTATCCGGATGTTGAAAGACAACCTGTCCCTCCCACAAAAATCGGTCAGTCCGAGAAAAAAGATGTTGGCAAGGTTCTTGTAGGTGAGCATTCCGATTTGGGATTTGTTTTAAGTAGTTGTTGCAAACCCGTTAACGGAGATTCGATTGTCGGATATGTTGGTAGAGGGAAAAAAATCAGGATACACAAGGTTGATTGCCAAAATCTTAAAGGGCTTGATGAAGAAAGGTTTGTGGATGTGCATTGGATGGGCGAGGGGAAAAAGAAATTTTATCAGGCTGAGATTATTATCGAGGCTGTTTCAAGGAGAGGTCTTATAAGCGAGATTACAGCCGTAATTGCAGGGCTTGGTTGCAATATAGTTAATATGGTTTTTGATCGTCTTGAAGGCGAAATTAAAGGTAAGATGGCAATAGAGGTTACAGGCTATGATCAGCTCGAGAAGATACTAGACAGAATCGAAGGTGTTCCCAGCGTTAATGTTGTGAGGGCCGGTGAGGCTGGAGCGATCGGTCACACTTGCTAGCCGACCTAGTCGATTTGACTTTTCGGCAAAAGGTGTTATGCTTATTGCCTTTAATTAAATATTTTGAGAAATCCAGACTTTTCGAGATGTTCCACGGATCTGCGCGAAGAAGGTGATGGTGGTTGCAGTCTATTAAGTAAATTTGCAAGATCTAAATTTGGAAGAGTGGCTGTTTTGGTAACATCTATTATGGTTGGAACGAATTCGATAGGATGTAATAAAGGGGAAAAGTCTCCTGATGGTGTATCTGTTGAAAAATGTCAGGTTGATGATTTACACGATTTTCAGGTTCCCGGAGTTACGGATGAACGCATTGATACTGCAAAAGTCGATTTGGTTGCGGCTTATGAAATTATTTCCAAAATGCCGGTTCCTACGGATGAACGTGGTGAAGAAATTCTAAACGAATTTCGAGGTAAACAATTTGATCCGAACGATTATTTGCCATTGGAAATTAAGGAAAGTAAGTTGGATAACAGCGCTGAGTCCAGATCTGGTGCCAAGGGGTATTTTCAGATCAGGGATATTGCAGCACAAGAAGTCGAAAGGGTTTTTGGTTACAAAGGTAATTCAAGCGACCCCGTTTCAAATTCGGTTATGGGGATTTTGTATCTTGAATTATGCAAAAATTTTGCAAATGATGCTGTTTATGGATCTCTTTCCGATGAAGATAGAGGATTTTTGTCTTATGCCATTTACAATGCCGGTCCCGGAAACATGAAGAATCTTTGGGAGATATTGGAGCCTAATTCTTATCCTGATTTCGAAGCTAAATTGTCGAAATATGTGTGCAGTTCGCTTGGTGGTAATTGCGGTTCGGAAGGTTCTACGACATTGAATGATGTTAATTATGGCGTAACGTACAGTGCTACTCCTGCTGTTGCAGAATATTTTGATCCAAATCGTCCTTGGAAACATGATGGGAATGCAATTTTTGTAGATAAAAAAAAGGCTCAAATTACTGCAGCAAAGGCTATCGAACTTACCAGATATGTTAGGGTTATAGAAGGCATTGATAAGGCTCTTGATGCGGAACAGAAGTTTTCAGAAATGAATTGTATAAATGATGTTCCGGTAGAGAATTATGTTGTGAAAAGCGGAGAGACTCTTTGGAGTATTGGCAGGAAATTTGGTGTCAGCGTAGGATATTTACAAACGATTAACGGTTTGAAATCCGATGCTATTTCAGTCGATCAAACCTTGGTTGTTCCGTCAGGTATTTTGAGACAGGCGGCCGAACCTTATTTGTATTCCGGACTTACAGGTGAGCCATGGATTACAGTTACTCCGGGAAAAGGTTTTTACAGTACGATAGTTAAGAATGAACAGTATAATAACTACTTGGAGCAGGTTATTAAGATTGATGAGAAATCTGAAATAGTTGATGTTGTTATGGCTTTCAATCAGAGGTTTAATCCCGAACTTAAGGATTTGAAAGATGATGCTTCAATTCCTATAGGTGCTCAGATACTGGTTCCGAATGCGAAATTTTTTATTGATTATTACCGAGGTGTTTTCGATAGAGAGGCGGAGTCGGGTGTTGATACTAAGAAGCCCGTTAACGATGTAGTGTCTTCTTCTGCCGTTTTGAATAAGACTTCCGTAGGTCAGTATGTTGGTAAAAATGCTTCCGGCGAATGGGTTAATGATATCGCTCTATCTGCTGTTGGGGCTGAGAAATTTGCTACTGTTGAATTTGAAGCGCATCCAAAATGGAATGCGGATAGTTTGGTTGCCAAAAGACAATTGATGGGAGGCAAGGTTGGTCTTGATGATGTTGACTATATTATTCTTCATTCAACCGCTAGTGATTCGGTTTTCAGCGTGATTGGTCCCAGCGGTCCGAAGGCTCATTTCGGAGTTGATAAAGACGGTTCCATATATTATTTCGTACACGTTGATAAAGGAACTCCGAGTAAGGATAAAATAGCTCCTCATGCCGGCAAGAGTAAGTGGAATGGAGTTGATGATCTTAATACCAATTCGATTGGTATTGAAGTTGTTGCCGAGAACGGTGAAGATTGGACACCAGCGCAATATGAAGCTGTTAAACAATTGGTTGCTTGGCTTGGAGGATATTACGGGCTCTGCAAAAATGATGTTTTGATGCATAAGCAGGTTGCCGTAGGTAAGTTTGGAAGAGGTAGGAAGAGGGATCCTTATACTACAGTTTATGCTAGTTTTTTCTCTAATTTAGGATTGCCGGATAATTCGCGATTGCTTGATTTGGACGTAGCTTACGACAGAGTTGATGCCAATATCTCAAGCGTTGGGAAAGAAAATACCGTTTGGAGTGGTCTTTCGGGTGCCGACGAGATGCGTTAATTTAGGGCTTGGTGGCTTTTCAATTCTCTTCCAAGGTTTTCTTGAAGGTAGATATCGAGCAATGTTGTGAGTTCTTTTTCGGCTTGCGCGAGTGAGTTGTCTCTTTTTAGTTTCAGTACGCTTGGTAGTGGATTTTTTTGCATAAAATAAAAAAGCTTGATTGCTTGAGGAGAGATTACCGATCCGGTGAACAGCCTGCAGTTTTTGCAGTAAAATTTGTGGTCTTGCGGGGCATAAATCAATTCGGGGGCCAATCTGTTGCCGCATCCTCCGCATTCGATTATTGTTGGAAGTAGTCCCATTTCGTTAAGCAGTTTTGTTTTGAATGCGATTAGCAATGTTCCGGCTTTATACGGGTTTTCATCTATGTTTTTCAGGAATCCAAGCGTTAAGGAAAATATGTTTTCGTCCGGGTCGTTTTGTGCGGTTAATTTATCGAGTATTTCTATCGCGAAGTAAGTTGTCGAGATCGTGTCTAAATTGGATTTCAGACGCGGAAATTCGTTGATTGTCTGGCATTGGTTCAGATATGTGTGGTTTTCGCTTTTATATAGGAAAAAAGTCGCATAATTGAAAAGTTCGAGATGGCCGTTTCTCGTGCTTGTTCCATTCCTTGTGTTTTTCGCAATTATTTCTACCTTGCCTTCGCGTTCGGTGAGTATATTGAAAACGCGATCTTGTTCTCCGAGATCTCTTTTAGAGATTATGATTCCTTTTATTTGTAATGTTCTCATTTTGTATGGACTACTATGTCACTTCTGCAACTTCTTCAACTTCTTCTCAGGTGTCTTTCAATCGCCATATTGCTACTAAATACTCCTATGAAAATGCTTATTATTACCTGAAAGGTTGCGATTATACCCAGTTTCCCCAAGTCAGCCAATTCGGAAATTGCTATCGGCATATTGAGATTCGCTATGAATGTTAATATTAAGAATAAGCTTATCAGTGCGGCCGACAGACTTATTGCCATACCCTCGATTATGAACGGCCATTTGATGAATCTTATCGGAGCGCCGACAAGCTGCATTATTTCTATTTCTTTGCTTCGTGTGTAGATCGTAAGGTGCATTGCATTCAATATGATGATGAAACTTGTGATGATGAAAATAAGCATTATGAGAAGCACTAGGTTTTTCGTGTAGGTTCCGATTGCGAGAACCTTGTCTGCAAGAGATTGGTTTTCGGAGTTGTCCACGGTTGTCATTAGAAGCGATGCATACTCTTTTTCTTCAAGTATTGAGTTGATTGCTTGGTGGTCTTCCGGAGAAGTGGTTGTTATTTGAATGTTTGCCGGCAAAGGATTTTCCAACCCATATGAATCAAAAGGATTTCCTTGATCCGGATAGATCGAGAGGTAATCTTCGAGTGCTTCTTCTTTCGTTGTGTATTCTACGTCTGTTACGGACTTGATGGATTTTATATCTTCTATAAGCATATTTACCGTAAAAATGTCGGCGTCGTCGTTAAGATATGCGATTATATCGACTTGTTTATAAATGTCGTCGATGATCGCTTTTGAGATTATGTTGAGAGTGAGAATTATATTGAAAATAAACAAAATAAGCCCCATTACGACTATGGTGGCGAGAGAGAGAAATTTGTTTCTCCAAAGGTTTGTGATTGCTTCTTTTAGGCTTCGACCGAGATGTTTTCGGAGATCTCCGCTTGGGAGTTGCATTTTTGTTTTATTATCGATGATTTGTTTATTTCGGGCATATAAGGTTTAAGTCTTACTATGCGCGTATTCAGTTTATTTCTGATAAGAAGTTTCTCGAGTTCGTAAGTGAACACGAATTGATCGTATCCTAGCGCTATTATATCCGGCTTTAGTTGTCTTATTAATTTAAACTTATCATCTTTGTTGCCCAAGATTGCTTTATCAACGTATGGGAGAGATTTTATGGCTTTAAGGCGTTTTCTTTCCGGTTTATCAGGTAGAGCGCCTTTTATACTTCTTACAGTCTTGTCGCGTGCCACGACAACTATCAAATAATCACCATTTTCTTTGGCTTGGCGCAGATAACTTTCATGTCCGGCATGAAGGTAGTCGAAGGTGCCGAATGTGATTACTTTAGTCAATGAAGTTGGGGAAGTTAAAGAAGTGACATAGTGATGCAGTGGAAGACGAGAGGATTATGAATCTGGGAAGAAGAAGTTGATGTAAAGCGTTAGGAGGAAAATTATCGAGAGCAGGGTTACAAGGATAGTCGTCAGGACTTGGCTTCGCAAGCCGATTTTATTAAGGCCGATCTTGAAAGCGCTTCCTCCGTAAATTAGGGTTGCGAGGAGGAATGGGATGTCCAAGATTTGATATATCGCTTTTGCTGTTTCTGCCATATATCCGTTCGATATGGAGAGCATCGCCAATAGATGTGTTGCGCCAAGTACGGCGAAAAACAGGAAAGAAATGCGATTAATATTTTGAAGGGTTTTTTCTGGCATGAGGTTTGTTTTGAAAAAAGTATAACGTATATGGACTGGAAGGTTAAGCTTGAATTTTCGCAGAAAGAATAAGCTTGACATTTTGTCAAGAACTGGTATCGTACTGCCTTATTCTTTGATGTTCTTATTTATGGTTATGTCTTTGGATCGTGTGGATATGCAAGATGACGTTCTTTTTGTTCCTGCAGTTACAGATCCTTTGAGGGAATTAAAGCGTGATGTTCAAGTTGGTTTTCAGCGTGATTGCGATGCAATGGATTTGCAAACGGCTGGTTTTATTTCTGAAAGTCTTGGAAACATAATTGATTCAACCGGATTGAATCATGATTTTTTACGAAAGTTTGTTCCTTTTGCGATTGCGCAAATGACTTTTTCCAATAGTGCTTTGGATCGTAGTCCGGACTCTAATGTATTTCCCGTTGTTGTTCGTGAAGAGAGTATTATTGATGATAAAGGTGGGGTTAGAAAGATGGTTAAGGTTCCTAAAACCTTGCTTGGAGTACGTTTTTCCAGAATTGGGGGTTCGGATGATAGTAGACCATCTAGAGTCGGTGTAGCTATTGAGATTGATGGTTTTGATGAAAAAGTTGAATGTTTGTATGATTCAAATGGATGCTTGAATGTTATAAGTAGAAACTTTCCTGCTCATTCGACTTTGGGATATGGATATGAAGGCAATGCATTGATTTTTCAAGCTATTATGGAGTTGCTTGTAGGGATTGCGATCTCTGTACGGAGCTCTGTCGGTATTGATGAGAATTCAGAGTTTTCTGCTCCATTCCGCGTGTTGCATACATTGCGTTGCAACGATAATTCCGATGGTAGTAATCAGGAAGCTTATTCGTTAATTGACGATATTATTGCAAAGAAGAGCGATGTAGCGGTTGACAGTGGATATGTGAGTGATGAATTAAGGCAAACTTTGGATAGAGATCCGGCGAGTGATTCTGCTGCGAGCGATAGATTTAAGGCAATGGATCAATTGGTTTCTTCAGAGGCCTTTTGGAATCAATTAATGATGCCTAAAATAGCTGAAGCGTTTGAGAATAGAGTTCCGCAAAACGATACTGTTGATTTATCCGCATCCATAGATGTTGGTCGTGATGGAAATCCTTTTGTAATTTCTGTTGATTGTGGTCAAGTTGTGTTCATTGGTCGCGGACGTGATTCTAAATATACGCTGAATGTGAGAATAACCATGCCTGAATTGGTTGGTAATCAATCTGCTTTGCTGGATTTCAATGTGGTTTTACCGGCGGATGGCGGAAATGGGACCATAACTTTTTTGAATGAGCAGTTGCCTAGGGCAAAAACGCAGGCGACTTCCGGTAGCCTTGCTCCGGTTTTCCAAACAGCGATTGTTTCTTTGAAATTTTATCTTGAAAAGCAATATGGCCAATCTTTTGATGTTGTTTTCCATGAAAAGGCCAATATGACTCCTAGTTGGTTATTGGAATCTAGGGTTCTTGATCGTTTGAATCGAGCTAATCTGTCCGGTGATGATGTATCGGATGGAGTAGAATCTGCGGCGGTGGTGGCTGATCCACATGAGGTTCCGGTTGCGGTAGAACAACTTGGATTGCCGACTTCTGTTTTTGCAAAAATTAGAAAAGGTTTGGAAGGACTGGTGTCCGGAATTTTTCGGTCAAGAGATTTGGGAGAAGAAATGGATGTTGCGCCAGAGAATATTACGACGGCATCTACTCCTTCTACTCGTGGTTGGACAGATGAATCTTTTCCGAGCGTAGTTATCCCTGTTCGTGGTGGTCAAGGTGAAAACGAATCATATTTGGAATATTTGAAGAGAATCGGTTAATGTTTATAAATAACTTAAAAAATCTTAAATATGGTTGCGAAATTCCATTTGGATTTAGGGGCTAAGGATGTTGGATCGAACGATGCAGGTAAAGATAAAGATGCGAAATATTTGGCTAGGAATAGAGCCGGTAGAGTTCCCGGTGCGGGGTTGAATGAGGGAATTAGCATTCCTGCGCAAACAGAATATGTTGATGCCCCAGACGACTTAGATGAAGCAACGGATGAGATTAAAAGACCTGCGGTTTTCACGAACGATAGGGTTAACGGTGTTGTAGGAGCTACAGGGGTTGTTGTTGCAGATTCCCCTCAGGTTCAAAGCGCTCCTGCTAATACTGTAGATGTAGCAACGCTTGTTGCAAAACCTGATCAATTGAAAAAACAAAGTTGGTTTGGAAGTAAAGTTAGACGAGCTATTGGTGCAGCTGCCGCTGTTGCGGTTGCCGCCGCCGCTGTTGTCGGAATCAGTTTACATAAATCCGAAGTTAATACTGACGGTGGTGTTCAAGAAGACGTATCTTCCGCCTTGAATAATGCACCTGTGCCAGCCCCTGCTATTGTAAATTTGCCACAACCTGTAACAGGATTAAACCTTTGCGATTCTACGTCGGAAGCTAATGCTTGGGATGGATATGTTGATCAATTGCATGGTCGACCTGCTACGGTTTGGGGATATACGGATGCTGTACATGGTGGGTCCGATAGCGTGGTAAATCTGAAAGTCGCTGAAACACTGCAGACAAGTGGCGAGCAGATTTCCATACCTGCAAAATATTTACACAGTAAAGCGGAATATAGTCGTGTTATTGGTATTTTGAATGGATATTCTTGGACCGGTATATCTGGTATTGAGACGTCCGCTCAGCTTCTTAAAAGAGCTGAAACAGATTCCTATGCTAGATCTTTGGCTAATCAGGTTCGTGCTTTTTATGCCGAGGAAGAGCAGGTTAGAAGTGTTGTTAAAGCAGGAGAATCTTGCGGTACTGTTAAGCCAGAAGAAACTTCGACGATCGATACCGATGGTGCAATGTTGAATGTTGATGACGGGGGAGCTTCTTCGTCGAGTTTGGATATTCATTCGGAGCAGGCTTCCGCTGAATCTTTTGTTCCGATGAGAGAACAAGGAGTATCGGGTTATGATCCTCTTATTGGTATGCGTTCCCGATTGAAAAGAGCTCCGGTTCGTAGTCTGAAGGTTGTTACTCCCGCTGTTGAGCCTGATGATATAAATTTGGATGGTCTTGAAGATGACGAATTGGCTGATGATGTTGATTTAAGCGGTCTTGAGGTTGAAGAGGATGGTGTTACTTATGTGGAACCTGACGATATCGTGCTTCCAATGCCTGAAGTGGTAGTGGAAAAACCTGCTTCGGTCTTGGAACGTATAGGCTCTCAAGTTAGAAGTTTGTTTTCTTGGGGTAAAAAGAAATAATGTGTTAAAATCTTTGTCGTATGGCAAAGATTACAAAACAACAAGTATCTAAGGTTGCTCATTTGGCACGTATTAAGCTGACAGATGAGGAGCTTGAAAAATTCACTTCGCAGATTGAAGGGGTTCTTGAGTATATGGATGTTCTCAATGAAGTTGATACGGCAGGTGTTGCTCCGACTTCTCAGGTAACCGGTTTGTCGAATGTTATGCGCGAGGATGAGATTGTTGATTTTGTCGCGAAAGATGAGCTTCTTAAGTGTACTCCTCTTGAAGTGGAGAGAAGACAGGTGAAGGTGAAGAAAGTGTTGTGAAGAGGAATGTCGAATACCGAATTGCGAATACCGGAAGAAGAAGCAAGAATTTTATTCCGCAATCTATAACCTATAATCTATTAGCTCTCTCAATCAACTTACAATCAGCGAAGCGCATGAAGGGCTTAAGAAGAAGAAATTCTCTTCCGAAGAGCTGACTCGTGCGTGTCTTAAACGGATAGGGGATAGAAACAAGGATGTTTTTGCTTTTATTGAAGTTTTTGAAGACGAGGCTATCGTTCAGGCGAAGGCTTGTGATAAGAAGGGGATTAAGGGTTATTTGTCGGGGATTCCTTTTGGTATAAAAGATATTTTTTGTATAAAAGGGCATGAGGCTACCGCTGGTTCGCGAATTTTGAAAGGGTTTAAGGCTCCATATTCCGCTACCGTTATTGAACGATTGCAGAGTGAAGGCGCAATTATTTTAGGAAGAACGAATATGGATGAGTTTGCGTGCGGATCTTCAACCGAGCATTCTTGTTACGGGGTTACAAGAAATCCGCATGATCTTGAGCGTGTTCCCGGAGGATCAAGCGGAGGAAGTGCTGCCGCTGTTGTCGATAATATGTGTCTTGGTGCTTTGGGAACCGATACCGGTGGATCAATCAGACAGCCAGCTTCTCTATCCGGATGTTATGGGATGAAGCCGACTTATGGTCGCGTTTCTAGATATGGGGTTATCGCTATGGCGAGTAGTTGGGATACGATCGGGCCTTTTGCCAGAAGTGTTGAGGATATAGCTATTATCATGCAGATTTTGGCAGGACATGACTCTCATGATTCGACCACTCCGAATAAACCCGTGCCTGATTATTTGAGTGCTCTTAAGGGTGGCGTCAAAGGATTGAAAATAGGTGTTCCGAAAGAGTATTTCGGTGAAGGTGTTACTTCGGAGGTGAAGACTGCTGTGATGGGTGCGATTGATGGTCTTAAAAAGAAAGGTGCGATTGTGAAAGAAGTTTCTTTGCCTTCCACCAAATATGCGGTGGCGATTTATTATATTTCCATGCCTGCAGAGTTGTCGGCTAATTTGGCCAGATATGACGGCGTAAGATTCGGTTTGGGATTGGATAAAGCTGTTAAGGACCTGGATGAGTATTACGAACTTGTTCGTGGGAATGGTTTCGGAGACGAAATCAAGAGAAGGGTTATCATTGGAACATATCTGTTGTCGGCTGGTTATTACGATGCTTATTACAAGAAGGCTCAGCAAGTTAGGACTCTTATTATTGAAGATTTTAATCGTGTGTTTAAGGAGGTTGATGTATTGTGCGCTCCTGTTGCGCCAACTCCTGCATTCAAGTTGGGTGAGAATCTTGCCAATCCTTTGGCGATGTATATGGCCGATGCGCTTACGATACCTGTTAGTGTTGCCGGTTTGCCGGCTATGTCCGCTCCTTGTGGTATGTCGAGTGGAGGTTTGCCGATAGGGCTTCAGATTATAGGAAGACAGTTCGATGAAGATGTGGTGATGAGGGTAGGGGGTAGTTTGTAGATGGCAGATGGCAGATTGCAGATGGAGAAGTGGGGTTTATTTGATAGATGGCCAATGCAAGCCAAAACTGCGGTACTTGACGTATTTGCGATTTTGGTTATAATCACTGCTCGTTATAAATTAATTTCAATAAAATATGGCTGAAAGATGTGAAATATCAACCGACGATCCTCGTTTAGCTGAGTGTAAGGATGAAATAGCAGATGCTAGGGATTCTTTTGCGAGAGTTAATGCTGTTAGGGCTTTAAACATGCTTGATAATCTTGAAGATTTTGTTGATCGTGTTTTAACCGATGAAGATAAGATTAAGGCGGTAGAAGTTCAGCGAAAAATCACACGAGCTATGAGTGATTTGAAGGATTTTGTGCTTAAAAAGGAGGGCAGTTTGGTTTTTGTATCTGTCAATGGTGCCGGTATGGAATTTCCTATAACTTCTGAATTAATGGGTTTTTCAGTAGAACCTAACTCCGACTTGAAGCCGGTTAGTGAGATTGTTACCGATAGTGCAAATATTCTCGTTTTACGCGATTCTCTTGAATCAATACTTGTTAATTCAGGTATTGTTGCTGCTTCTGATGCGGAGTCTAGACGAATTACTTCTCCAAAGGTTCAAAATATGATGAGGGCAAGAAATGGTGGTGCTTCTGTTAAAAGAGTTGAATCATCGAGTGTAGATACTCTTGGACGTAAGGTTGGTGAGGATATTGTGAATATAACGACAGGGGCTCTGTATAGGGTTTACTCGGAGATTCAGGCGTATTTGGTTCAAATTAAGGTTCTTGGTTTGTTGGCTGATTATCTTAAAGAAAAAGAAGATGCCGTCAGAAAGCCTGTTCGTACTGCTCGAGTTCCGAATCCTAAAAAAGTTGCCACAACGCCGGTTGTTCCTGCTAGTTTTACAGAGAAGGTGAGTGATGTTGGAGCTTCTACTGCTCCTGTTATAAAAATGCCAAAATTGCAAGCGCCTAATTATTTGGAAGGAAAGAGGGTTGCTGTTTTCAGTCCTTCCGCAAACGGAGTGGTTGATGCGTTGAGACGTAGAGGTGTTGCAGATGTTAGAAGTGTTAATGCCGAAAAAGGACTCAGGGATTTGGAAGTTGGTGAATGGGATGCCGTTTTGGTTCTTTCAGTTCAAGATAGCCGCAGGGCTTTTATGAGAGTTGTTGATTCGAGTATAACGCCGATTTTTGCGAAGGAAGGAGAGAAGACGGGGTCGGTTATTGAGAGATTGAATGATTGGTTTGGGAGACTGGAAGATGGGCGAAAAAATGGAGTTGTTAAGAATGGATAGTGTTTAGCGCTTGAGTAAAACCTTTGACACGGAGTTGCGTTTTGTATAGAGTGGGCGAGCTGAAAAATTATTTTTTAATATTGAAAAATATGGGTGCAAATATGGATGTTGCTGGTAAATATGACGGTAAGGATATTCAGGTTGTGACTTATTTCGAAAACGGAACTCAGCCTCCTATTGCAAGGGCTTCTGCTTTTGTTGCCAATGGAGGTATGTCATCGCCAGAAATAGTTGATCCTCAAGAAGGAACTGTTCTGACAGGGCTTGAAAGGTTTGCAAAAAGATTTCCAGACCAAGTTCCTGCTACTATGCGTAAGGGTGTAAGGGCTTCTATTGCACAGCGTTGTTTTCCGAGTCAGGATATTGTTTCTTAGTTTCTATCTTCCTGCAAACCCCCATGCCATTTTAAATATTGCTCTTTGGGTTAGTGCGATGCTTTCGTTTTCGATAATCATTCCCAGAGGAGTTGGTGAGAACGAGACGATTGCGACCTTGTTGTCATAGATGTTGATTTCGTTTGAGAAGTCGAATTCGTTCGAATCGACGAGGCGGATTTCGCGGTAATTGTTCCAATCTTCGGCTTTCACCTTTTTGCCGTGTTCGTCGGCGGGGGAGATTCCTCGGAGGTAAATTTTTCGTTTAACTCTTTTTTCGACATATTCAATGTCGTATTCGGGCCACATCTGACGAATTCCTTTTGAGTCGGCGTAATTCAGGATTTCGGTCTTGGCGTTTAGGGTGTCGAGGTAGATTTTTTTAATTCCTTCAAGTCCTTCGAAATATTGGATTTGAGGGTGAGGTGTTTCGCCTTTCAGTCGCTTGAAATCCGGCAGTGATTTGCGCAAGTCGCGGGCACGTGCACGGAAGTCGAGTGCGATTATTTCCGGATCGACGGCATTGAAATAGAGCGAGTCTTTTCTTTTGTGTTTGGTAATGAAGCCTTTTTGGATCAGCTTATCAAGAGTGTCGTAGGCGGTGACTCGGTTTATGCCGGCCTTGCGCGCGATGCGTGAAACGGGAGCTGTGCCTGATTCGAGCGCTGAGAGATATATTTTTGATTCTTTTTTTGTGAGGCCTATGTTTTCGAGTATTTTTTGAAGCATTGTCAATTAGATTTCTGTTGTAGAAAAGTCCGACAGCGATAGTGTATAACGGGTTTGGGTTGGTGGTCAAGATTGTGTGTTTTTCTCCCCGCGGAGAAAAATCGAAGGTGTAGGATTGATACTCTGTTGAGTTGGAGTGCGCCATCCCCCGGAGGATGATTTACGATCTTTTTCCGATATGGCAAGTCGGCTTGTGTAACGGGAGTGCTGTCGGGAATTTTTACACTCAGAATTTCAACTCGAAAATCACCTTTTTTGTTCGCAAGCCCTGTGGTATTTCATGCCCGTAAGAAATTTTTACCACTAACCAAAAAAATCATGGCTCATCACGATTATGCGTATAAAAAACGCACCGGTATGACAAAAGAAGATGTTCTGAAAAAATGCGAGGAGGCGCATGTTGCGTATGTAAATATGCAGTTTGTGGACGTGCTTGGAATGGTTAAGGCGCTCACGATTCCGGTTCATAAGCTTAGCGAGGCGATAGATAGAAATGTTTGGTTTGATGGTTCTTCCGTAGAAGGATTTATGAGAATTCAAGAGAGCGACATGTACTTGAAGCCTGATTTGGATACATTTGCTGTTTTACCGTGGACCAAGGATCGGAAAGATGTGATTGCCAGAATAATTTGCGATGTCTATTTGCCAAGCGGTGAACCGTTCCCCGGAGATCCGAGAGGAGTTCTCAAGAGGCAGCTTAAGAAGGCTGAGGAGATGGGTTTCAAATTCAATACGGGACCTGAATTGGAATTCTTTTTGTTTAAAAAGGAGAATGGTGATTTGAAAGCTCTTCCTAACGATAAGGCCGGATATTTTGATCAGACGAACGATTTGGCTATCGAAATAAGGAATGATATGGGGTTTGCGCTCGATGAGATGGGAATTGAGGTTGAGGCGTTACATCACGAGTGTTCACACGGGCAACACGAGATAGATTTCAAATATGGAGACGCTTTAACGGTTGCCGATAATGCGATTACTTTCAAGACTGTTTTGAAGGCTATTGCGGCTAAATACGGTTTGCATGCGACTTTTATGGCCAAGCCTATAACAGGCGTAAACGGTACCGGTATGCATGTGCATCAGAGCCTTGCTTCTCTGCAGACAGGGGAGAATCTTTTCTATGATTCCGATGCACGTAATCAATATGGGTTGAGTAAGACAGCATTATCTTTTATGGCTGGGCAGTTGCAGCATATTAGAGGGTTTAACGCTATTACAAATCCTACCGTAAATTCTTATAAGAGGCTTGTTGTCGGATACGAGGCTCCTGTTTATATAGCTTGGGCTCGAAAAAACAGGTCTGCTCTTATCAGAGTTCCGATGGTTACTCCTTCTACCGCTCCTCATGCCACAAGATGTGAACTTAGATGTCCGGATCCTATGGCTAATCCTTATTTGGCTTTTGCCGTTATGCTTGCGACAGGTCTTGAAGGTGTTAAGAAAGGTCTTATGCCTCCGGCTCCCGTAGAAGAAGATATTTATGAATTTACCGGTGATAGAATCGCTGAACTTGGTATCGAATCTCTTAATGAAAACTTGATGATGTCGTTGAAGAAACTTGAAAAAGATGAAATTGTTAGAGAGGCGCTAGGCGAGCATGTTTATCAGGCTTTCAGACGTGTTAAAATCGATGAGTGGGATAGGTACAGAATGACCGTGAGTCAGTGGGAGATACAGGAGTACCTCGGAAGTTATTGAAGAAGTAGGGGAAGTTGAAGAAGTGACATAGTGAAAAAGAGAGGTTGTAAGACTTAAGACTTATGACCTCTTTTATTTTCCCGCTTCCACGATCAGTTTCTCTATATGTAGCAGGTAATGATTCTTCTGTGTCGCAAGGTATGGGATTTTGCCGGTTTTCGATTTGGTGTCGAGTTCGAGGAGACGCGAGTGGATTCGTTTTAATTGTTCAGGTTCGTAATTGCGGGCTTGTGCCATGGCGTTAGTTACGACGAAAGGGTTGGCCTTAAGGCGGTCTATTATTTGCTGGCGGTTTAGACCTTTTCTTATCATATCTTTTACTTCGATAAGTATTCTAAATTGGCGTGCGATCATGGCGAAGATGTAGGGGAGTTGTTCGCCACTTTCGAGCAATTCGTTAAGGGTTTTTATGGCTTCGGCGGTGCGGCGTTGGCCGAGTTGATCAGTTAATCTGAAGATGTTGGATTCGGTGCTGGCGCGTGTTAAGAGGTCGATGTCTTTTGAGGTGATTTCGGTGCAGTTGGTATAACTTATGAGCTTGTCGATTTCGGATGATAAGCGCCAAAGATTTGCACCTGTTTGTTCTGCCAGATATGAAGTGGCGAGTGCATTTATTTTTCCGCCCGCTTTTATTACGCGTTCTGTTATCCACTTGTTTAATGCTGCAGGTTTAAGGCTTTCGAATTCGTACACTTTTGCCGTCTTGGCGAGATGTTTGTATAGGCTGAAAATTTTCTTGGGAGGAGTTAATTCATAAAAAACAACTACTGATGTATCAGGTATGTCGGCAAGTCGTGGGATAAGTTTTTTCTGTTCTTCGGTCGGTTGTTCGGTTAGGAAATTTTTTATCAAAATCAATCTCTTCTCACTAAAAAATGGGAGTGTGGCGATTGTGTTTGCGATCTCTTCGGAAGTGATTGATTCGCCGTTCAATTCCGTTATATTGATGTCGCCGTCATGGCGTTTTTCAAACTCGCGTTTCCAAGTGTTGATCTTCTCCTGAAGGGAAAAACAGTCTTCTCCGTGCATGAAAATGGGCTGTGCGCTCATCTGATGTTTTTATGGGAGGCTATTTTAGCAGAAAAAGAAGGAGTTTGTATACACAAACAAGCTTGATAATATGCGCCCTTCGTGCGTGGTGTTTGCATACGCAAACGGGTTGATAGTAGAGGGCCGTTCGCTTCGCTACCGGCCTAATACACATAGTTTTCGAGCGCTCCGAGTAGTGTCATTATTGCGTGCGTGTTGAAATCTATTCTGACCCATTCCTGCGAAGGGCTTGCGTTGAAGCTGCCGTCTTCGTGCTGTACGCTTAACAGATATTTTATAGCGAGGCTTATGGTTTCGTCGTAACTTTCTTCGAGGTCTTTATCCCCTTGGTCGCGAATGGCTGATAATCCGGCGTTGATTCCTTCTCCAAATGCTCCCGTTGTACAAGTGAGCCATTGTTCTGGGTCCTCCGTGCGGAATCCGCCGACATAAAGAGGGTCATCGATATTATCTTCTTTGTATTGCAAGTTTCGCAGCCAGTCTGTCATTTCTATTACCAAGTCTGCATATTCTGCGTTGTCGGTGTATTTATAGAGTCTTGCGAATGCGTTTGAGTTCCAAGAAACTATCGGTGATGAGTAGGTACTTTCGAAGTAGTTTTTCACAAAATCATAAGATTTCTGGAGGGCGGCGAGATATTTTGTTTCTCCCGTTCTTTCGAGCATATGCATGATTGCGAAATTTGCTTCTCCTGTGAAAAGTTCTGTTGCCATTGCATAATCCGGATCATCTTTCGGGTAATAATTTTTGTAACTTCCGTCTTCGTTTTGAATCGATAATAGGAAATTCGCGAGTTGCGTTATGGTGTCGCTATATTGAATGTCGCCGGTTTCGTTCTCGTAATTTATTAACGTTATAAGTGCGAGTGCTTGCGAGCCGGTGTCTGCATTTTCGTTTTCATATTCGTATAAAATATATGACTTGTTTCCTTCGGTTATTAGATATTGCATGAAAAAATCTATGCTTGTTTTTGCGGCTTCAATATAAGATTCGTCTTTTGTGAATTTATAAAGAGCTACGAGCGCGTTGCTTCCGGATATGTGGCGTACCATGCTGTAAGAGTCCGTAGTGTAATCCGATGCGTGGTCGTAAATGTAATTGAACTGACCGTTTGTTTTCAGATCGTCTTTCAGTTTTTCTCCGGCAAGTTTTATTGCGGTTTCAACTTCTTCTCTTCCTATTTCTTGTGGTTCTTCTGTTGTTTCGATTTCTTCCGTTTTCTGTGTCCTGTTTTCTGTGTTCTCAAGTAAAATTATTCCTGATGTTATCAGGGTGGCTATTAGCAAAATGTACAAGATTTTCTTTTTCATCTGGCTGTTTTTTCGGAATATACATCAATGTATTCCGAAATTGCCGGCGGAGTGTTCAAAATAACTCTTTCGTCATATCTTATTACAATCGAACCGTGGTCAAGTTCCGGAGGGCCTACGAATCCGCTGTCCTCGATAATCGGGTCAATATCGCCGTAAACAGAGCCGTAAATTCTAAGTTGGTCGCCGATTGCGCCTCTTGTTACGCCACCTTCACTTTGCATTGATCCGGAATCCATATAGAAAACTCCTGATAAATCTGTTACGTTCGGATCTATGTAGATGTCTCCGTTTAAGACGATTATTGCGAGTGATGCGAGAGCTGTATAGTCAGCATCGCTTTCATACAGGTAGTAATTAAATCCGAAATTCGCATCTATGTATTTGATGTTTGATTGGATATAAAGATCTCCGTTTTCGACTATGATTGTGTGTGCGCCTTGTGGGACTGTGAAGTTGGATCCGTCGCCGATTGTCAGATCGTTTGTATTGTTATTTCCATCGAAATAATAAATTTCTTCTGCAAGATTATTTTCGTTCTTAAGTGCTTCAAGGTCATCCCAGTCTGTTGCCGTCATATCGGTTGTTACGGGAGTTATTGTGTTGAAATTGTACATCGCTCTTGCGATGTGGTTTTCTGATGATTCTATGATGCTTGCAACGAGCCAGTCGTCTTGAGTGGCGTAAAATAATTCCGTAATGTAGCTTGAGAAACTGTTGAGAATTGTTTCAAGTGGTATTGAGTCAAGTTCTTGAGCGACCAGAACTATACCGTCAGAATTTGCAAAATCGTTTGCGATGCAAAGGATGTTTGTTCCGGCATCGAGTTGGTTTTCAAGATAAACATCTCCTGCGTTTCTCGTCAGGACGTAAGGACAGATAACTGTGACTGTCGAGTAGGCCGTGAGAGGGTTTTCTATTTCTATCTCTTGGGCTTCAGCTTCGTTTATGTATGATTCTGCAAGACAAACTCCTTCTGGAGGATTGTCGCAGTCGAGATTGGAATCGACTCTTGCCGTATAGTTGATTTCTAAGCTGTATCCTTCTGTTAAATTTCTTATTGTAATTCCTGCTAGCGGATTGGATGAGCTTGCTAGTTCATAGCAAGTTTCTGTTGATTCTTCTGCGCATATTGAAATTGCTGGAGTGATTGAGAAGGAGCCTGACTCGTAATAAAGATAAGATCCGATGCCGAGGCTTCCATCTATCCCTCCCGATGCGATAGAGTCTGTGATTGTCACTTCGTCGGATGACCCTGCCGTGTAGGTCAATGTGTAATAAATGTAGTCTTCATCGTGGGCGAGTATTGCCGAATCTGCAGTGCCCGAACCATATATTGTGAAGTTGTAAGATTGTGCTTCTTTTTCAAGTTCGCCCGCTTCCGGATTTGTTGGTGTTGGGCCTGTGTCTCCGCCCGGAGCTGTATCGCCTCCCGGACCTGAGTCTCCTCCCGGTCCGCTGTCGCCTCCCGGACCTGAGTCACCTCCCGGTCCACTATCGCCACCTGGACCGCTGTCGCCTCCCGGATTGTCATCTCCGCCCGGACCGCTTGGAGTCGTACATGTGTTGGAACAGCTATCCGTATCTACATCATTTCCGTCGTCGCATTGCTCGGTTTGTCCATCATCATTTGGTGATTGCGGAATCGCATCGCCGCAGAAGTTATGTTCAAGCGTATCCAAACAAATTGTCGGATAAGTTTGATCATAAACAGTTATAGTATCTCCTTGATTTCCGTTGCAGTATTCGACATCGTTTCTTGTACAGATACGTCCGACTGCGGTTCTTGTGCCGTCCGAGAACGTACCTTGCGTTGTTCTTGTACCTGTCGCAAAGTCTATTGCTTCGTAGCAGATTATACCGTCTCTTTCAGATCCGTCTGTGTTGTATTCTTCAACGTCTATGTCGAAGCATGCGGTTAATGTTGAACTGTTGTATGTTGCCGGAGCTGTAATCGTGAGGTTGTCGCAGTCTACTGATGGCACGTCGCTTGAGACAGAATCCGTACATGCGTCTATACATTGTCCTGATGTATCAAGGGCGCAGACGGTTATGGTGTCGCCCGCTTCGCCGTTTTTGTAGTAGGCTGTTTCATCCCAGTCTGTGAATGGGTTTGAACCCGACCAAGAAATCCATGTGTCAAAAAATTCTCCTATTGCGGTGTCTCCGACATAAGAGTCCGCCCAGTAATAGTATCCGTTGAATTCATCTGCGTCTGTCCAATTGTTTCCATCGCTGCCTGTTGCTTCGATATTTAGTTCAATGTCTTCTTCCGCTTCATCTGATGTAAGAGAGTCTGGAGTTAGGTCGAGGTCTGTACACGTTACCGGTGCGGATTCGCTTGCGACGCTGGCGCGGCAGTCTGAAATACAATTGCCTGCGGAGTTAACCGCACAAACGTAAATCGTATCTCCGGCATCGCCATTGTAGTAATAAACCTTGTTGTCTTCCGTTTCGAGCGGATTGCCTGTGCCTCCCGGAAATCCGGACAAATAATTTTCTCGAAAAGTTCCGCTTGAGTCGTCTCCCTCTTCGTTCTCCGCCCAATACTTATATTCTTCGAAATCTTCTGCGTCTTCCCAGTCATCACCGTTTTGATCAACTGATGAAGCTTCCACTGTTACTGTGCCTTCTGCTTCTTCGGCTGTTAGGGTTGTGGGGGACATTTCTAGGTCGGCGCAGTAAAGTTCTTCTTCTTCGCATTCGTAGGTTGTTGAAACCGGTGCGGAGTCTGTATTCCAATGCCAATCTCCCCAGTCCGTGTCGGATCTTTCCCATTCATCATCTTCTGTCCATGTGTATAAGATCATGTATATTTCGGAATTTGTTGTAACCGTTATTCCGCTTGGGGCATCATCTTTAAATTTGAATTTTACTCCTTTTTCTACCGTTTGTTCGTAAGTTACGCCATCTCTTTCATCACTGCTGTACATATCTCCAGCTATTGATGGCCAGTCAGATGAATCAGATCCCCAGCTCCATTCTATGTATTGGTCTGATTCGTCTAATGTGACCGTTACAGTTGTGTCTGAGTCTTGGCGGTAACTACCTCCGTCGCAACTTACATATGAACCTGTGACATTTGTTGTACACAGCATGCTGTCTAAGTCTACGTAATCCATGAATTCATCATCCAGTAAGATTCTTAATTCACTGAAATATGCCCAATATTCAACTCCGCGAGTAGGTCCCGAGGTATTTGTGTAGCTGTGAGAATGCCATGGCCATGTATATTCATCATCTTCATCTATTCCTTCACATGTTTCTGTTTGATAGATCGGATCTTCGACTGTTACAACCGGATTACTACTTGCATGCGCAATCATTTGAAATTGGCTTAGCGTTATTATCGCCAATGTTGATATTGCAATGATTTTTTTATTTCGATTGCTCATGATTTATTTAAATCTTATTTTCTGTTTAGTGACCTGAGTCCAAGTCATCTGGGTCGTCTGGTGTTTGATCATCCGAGTCGTCACTGGTATTTGCATCTCCTTCTGTGTCTGAGTTGTTTCCGGCATTTTTACTTTCATCACGATCCGTCCACTCCGTCAATGCAACTCCCACATAGACATCATACAAATTCTTGTTGGTTGCGAAGTCGACGCCCTGAAGAGCTCTTGCTTGAGCCAATGTTATTGTACCCTGAATCGGTTTTATAGCGAAACTTTCGTTTACGATCAATCCCGGATTGGCGCATTTTCTGTAAACGCCTGTCCAATAATCCGAAGTATCTCTGATGACGAAATTCATTCCGTCAGCATTGGTCCACACCATTGTTGCGTCGCCTGAAACTTGGTGATCTCGGAATGTTTTTACAAGTTCCTCGAATTTTGCGTAAACGCCTTTCCATGGTTCTAATGGAAGTACTGCGTTTAATTGTGCTTGATCCATCTCGTATAATTTTGCCAAATTATCGCTTGCGTCAGGTCCGAGAAGGATAGGAGCAAGTTCGGCAAATTTTATTGCCAACGGGCTTCTTAAGAATGTTTCACCTTTTGCTTCAGGTAATGCGCTTGAAAGTTCAAGTGCCATTTGTCTGAATTGAGGTCTTTTTTCTACAGGTATTCTTTCAAGCGGTTGAGACGTGTTTAGAAGATTTCCGATAGTGCCTTTATCCATCGATAGCATTTGTCTCAAACCTGAAATGCCGTTTGTTCCTACGATTGTAAGCATCGATGCGCCACGTGGGATGTCTCCTGCGTTTGATTCTTGTGTTTCGAGGTCGGCTGTTAGAAGTTGTTCGTAATTGAGGGATGCGATGATTGTACTGGCAAATTCTTTTGCTGTTGCCTTGCCTTCGTCGGTATCTGGGATTGTATTTGTAGCAACGAACATCGCTTCCAATTGAGGTTGGAAGAATCTATCTATAGTAGCTTTCAATGCTTCCGGATTCCTGTTTTGGTGGAAGCTTTCAACTACGAGGCGGTTCACTATATAGTTCATTTCATGTGTGTCGAGTTCTCTTGCGATCGTTGTGTCCGCTAGTGCTTTTATGTTTATGAGCGCTGTTAAGTCTGCATAATCTATGCCTGTAAGTTTTCCGTCAGGTCCGATTTGCATTGTGGATAAGCCTTTGAACTCCGTTGAAATTTCCGGCATGATTTTCTTTGCAAACTCCGAGAGGTTCCCGTCCGCAAGTCTTTCTGTTGCAGTTTCGGTTTTGCCGTTGATTGCAGTCCTGATTCTCTCATGAGAGGCTGTTAATCTGGCTTCATATGCTTCTGGCGTTTTTGTCGAGAGGATTTCTTCTCTATGAGTTGCGCCTTCTTCTCCTTTCAATTCGTCCCATGAAAGGATTCCGTTGCGTTTAGCTGCGCCTTTTCTTGCCACCTCGCGAACAGATCTGTCCGCTGTTAATGTAAGGTAGCTCGCTTCATCTCTCTGAATATCTTCGTTTGATCTGAAAGGATTTGTCTTGATTGTTATTACCATCTTGTTTGTATTGCCGAATTCGTCAACGCCGCCCATGTTTATTGTGCGCATTTCCATGGTTAGGTTGCCTTGCATTCTATCGAATGCCAAATATAAGTTGTCCAATGTTCTTGGAGCTTCCGGATCTGATGGGTCGCCTGTGATAAGGTGTGTTTCCGGTTCGGTTTGGCCGTCCATATGTAATTCGACTGTTGTGCTTCTTAACATGTTCTTAGCGAAAGAAAGCCTGAATGCTCTGTTTTCAAATCTTTCATCAACTCTTTCGTCGCGTGCTAATGTGATTCCGCTTTCCGCGAATACTTC